>Ga0051981_10000403_pt1 | contig 20807 bp, 8 predicted proteins | sample CryGey13umfilter_3_FD_59644 | JGI IMG/M metagenome (GOLD analysis project Ga0051981, IMG submission 59644) | Groundwater microbial communities from aquifer in Utah, USA - Crystal Geyser 4/10/14 3 um filter | ecosystem: Environmental > Aquatic > Deep subsurface > Groundwater | place: USA: Utah... | reverse complement strand
GGTAGGTAGGTAGGTAGGTAGGTAGGTAGGTAGGTAGGTACTCGATTGCCACTCACATCACTCCCTCTCACAGTCAGTCCAGCGAGCGACAGAACAATGTATTAACCCGAACCTTCAGTGAATATGATTGATGTGGAACTTGTCGGCAACCCCTTAGCTTTTATGTAAGCAGTATTTTATACAGATATAACAGGAACGAAAAACTCTACCACTCATTTTATCACAAAACCATTGGAGTACTATTACAGAGATATGTAACAATTCTTACCGTAATAACTGTAAATTTCATCGGAACGGTTACCGTACACGCCGCTATTCTAGATATGCGGTGAAAGAATAAACAGCACCTAATCATGTGTACTGTAACAGCTGCCTCTGTGTTATTATGATAACATCTCAGATAAAACATTGCCTCACGCTATTGAGTCAAAGATGCGAGCCGCTCTAAGCAATGACTAGACCGAGTCGCTCATTGTTCTAATCATCTTCAGTGCGAATCACCGTATGTAACCAACTCCGGTGTACCTCCTTGATTCTAATTTGCGAGTCTTCGTCAAACAAGCGATCGGCCCATCCTGGTGTATAAATGGCAACGTCTTGATAATCGGGATCTTCCCACAAGTGGACCTGCAAGACTTGTCGGCCATCGGCTCCCACAACTGTTGTCCGATCCATATGGGCGGCAAACTGGCGTACGGGCGTGTCCACAACACCGGGGGGGATCAGCTCTAAAGGTTCGTGTATGGGTTCTTTGCTATCGGTACTAAAGCCTACGCCGTACACGGAACCATCGTCGAAAAGAATTGCCGTATGGTGAGAGCCGCAGGCGATTCTCTCAATTTTCTTGTCGGGTAGGCCTTGTAAAACACATGGAAGTTTTGAGTCCGAGGCAGTTTTTCCTTGTTTTGCGTCATTTGGAAGAGGAGGTATCACATGTTTCCCCCAAATTAAAACTTCATTGTCAACCGTCAATGCCGCCGAATGAATCATACCCGCAGCGACCTGTACTACTCTTCCCATTTTACGATAATGAGGTTTTTGGCGACCTTTATCAATTTCTGTGAGGTAGTAACCTTTGCTGACACTCAAAGCATGTGGTGATTGTGCCTTGGCAGAGTCCTGACCCAATTGACCACGCTCGCCCTTACCCCAACAAAATACTTCGCCATTGGCATTCAAACCGATACTATGCTGCAGGCCCAACGCAAAGGAATCCAGCAACAGCGGTATCTCTTCTTCGATCTCTTCTTCACCGTTAGTGTTGGTAACAGTGTAAACTACTGGCTCAGGACTCCAAATGATACGGTTTAATGTGAGATCACTGATAGGAACTGGTTCTTCGCTCGTTTCCTCCTTGGTCCCAAACTTTCTTTTCAGCCCCACTCCACACTGACCAAATGTATTAATGCCAAAGCTGTACAATTTACCAGATTGTGTTCCAAAGGCCGAGAAACCGGCCGAACAGTCCAAGGAAGTTGGCGCTTCTGGTGTTTCCATAGGTGTCCACTCATCCAACAACGAATAAGCTTCTGCCGTTTCCCAGTCACGGAGCAAAGCTCGATCTTCTGGTGTATCGGATTGATAGTGGTCCACTAACCAAGTCAAGGCCCGTCCAAACAAAATGGATGGATGCATACTCTTGGCTTGTGTTTGTTTGTCACGGGCTAGTTGATTGGCGTAGCGTCGAATCCACCTCGGCAAACGATATAGACGCAATAGATTTGGAAAGTCAAAAGGACGTCCAGTCAAAAGTAATTTATATTCTCCGATCTTGTCGTCGTTGGGTACCAGCAGAGCCGTGTGTCCCCAGCCAGCTTGAACCGCATGGACTGGACCCTTGTCGTACATGACAACAGGTAAATCGATTCCGGCTTCATCAAAGTGCCCCAAAATTTTTTGATTCAGATTTCCTGGAACCAGGGCGCCTGTCCATCCTTCCCCGATGCCTAGAATTGCGAAGCTGCGTGATGCAGCTCGGCATGGCGTTGCAGATGGAAATCGAAAAGAAGATCGGCGTATTAGCATGGCAGACATCCTCTTCCTTTTGTTTCTTGCCGAACGAAACTGTCAGTAATACAAATAAATCAATGTCAACGAACAATGAATGCAATAGTCCTTCGGAAAAATAGATATTGTGTGCAGCGTCTATAATGTTATGAAGGTAATAATATGGTATGGTGTTCGTACCATGTCCTACGGTGCCAAGTGCCAAATGGCATCTTTCCTCTCATCGTAAAGATCGCCGTCTCTCGTACATCATCCACACACACATAAATTGTCATCAACGCGTGCCTGCAGAAAACTAGGTGCACTAACGAACCATTGGCTCGCATTAAGTAACAGCTCCATTTCCGTGTCACCTACGGAACGATAACATTTTTCTCGGTTGTTAATTTTAATCACGATAAATCATATTTTCGGTTGACACACAGTGAGACAATCCAGCAGGCGCGTAGAGAAATTCAAGACACACGTTGTGATGAACCAGTTGCGTGTCGTAATCTATGTTACAATTAATTCCATGAAGACACAATTTTCTTTCGATTTTTGTTAATAATAATTCCATTGAACATGCACTAATTTAGGGAGACCCACATTACGAATAAAGTGGTGTCGTCAACCTATAACGAGACGTTTACGCATCCATTTCTTCGTCACTTTCCTTGGAAACACTGTCCTTCTTTTCGTCCTTCGTCTCGTCGTCGGGGAGGCCGGTGTGTTCAATCATCAACGCCATCTTCGACTTGAGGTATTCCATGTCATCGGGAAGATCGCGGAGAGTGACACGATTACGCTCGCGGGCAAGCAAACAATTGCTGCACTTCTCACGGCCATCCTTGTAGTAACACCAGTAGGTGAGGTAAGAAATGCCAATACCTAGAACGATGACAATAAAAGATCCGAGGACAGTGAAACCCTTGGCATCTTCTTCGAAGAGAGCCGAGAGGCCCAAGAAAAAGAGAGGTACAAGGATAAACATGACAGCAATGTACACAATGGGGAAACCACGCCAAAGACGAGTGGCTTTTCCGAGTCTGCGAGCAGCAGCCAAGGGGATATTGCGGAGAAATGGGATTGGATAGAAGACAAAGATGCCAGTGATATTGAAAAACAAGTGAGCGAGGGCAACTTGGAGCGACTTCGTGCTATCACTGACGAGGGCCGCAAGGATACCGGTCATGGTGGTACCAATGTTAGCTCCGAGGGTCAAAGGGAGCATTTGTTCAAGGCGAAGAGCTCCCATACCAACCAAGGGAGTCAAAGTAGAAGTGGTAATAGACGAGGATTGTACAACCATCGTGACACCTGCGCCGATGACGATTGCTAGGTAACCATTGATGTCGGTGGCCTTGTAAACAATACGTGTACTCATTCCAAGCAACATCTTCTGGAGAATGGTAACCATACCAATCAAACAACAAAAGATGATCATGATACCGATAAAGAAGCAAACACCGCCCGAGACCTTGTCATCCTTGGCTGTGGCTTCAGGTAGGAAGAATGCAGGACAGCCCGCATCTTTATCGCAACTGATCAGACCGAATTTACCGTCACATGACTCATAAGTGGGAGGATCAATGTCAGGGTTACATTCAATGGGATAGAAATCACCACAGACGGCAGTTCCCGTGGCGATCTCCTTTGTCACACTCTTGTTCTCCTTGATGATTTGGACTCCAATTGGCTCGACAAGCTTCTTCACAGGACCTTCCCATTTTTCGCCATCGCTTGGGTTCGAGTTTTTCACAATGGCTTTGGTGAGGTGGTGCAAGTAACCGGTAATGGCTTCGACGGGAAGCAAGACAGCCACCGTCATGAAGTTGAACATGTCGTGTACGGTGGCACCGGCGAATGCACGTTCTAGCTGGTCACCATCACCCATCTGACCCATGGCAACGATGGTGTTAGTTACAGAAGTACCTATGTTTGCACCCATCACCATGTAGATACCTTGATCAACGGTTACGGCAGAGCCGACCAAAGAGACAATAATGGACGTAGTCGTAGAGGAGGATTGGAGCAAGACGGTGGCAAGAATTCCTACCATGAGACCTGCAATGGGGTTCGTGTCATCACCAAAGAGCTCACCAGCCTTGCAACCGGACATGACCTTGGCGCCAGTTCCAAGAAGGTCGAGACCGACAAGGAAAAAGTACAAGAAAAAAATAACGCCAAACAAGCCGAGGGCGATAAAACCCCACTCTTCGGGAGAGTGCACGCAGCAGGAGGTGCACACTTCAGACCACGTCGCATCACCAAATTCTTCAGCTTCGAAGTTGGGGTCACCAAAGTGGACGGATCCAGTGGCGCGATCATCGCGACCCTTGTCCTCTTTCATGGTAATTTCTTCGTCCGCTTTGGAAGTTTTGATCTCTTCTTCGGTCGCCTAATGATGATTAAATGAGAGAGCGCAATAGTTAGTATTGACATGATCAAGGGAGAAAAGTACGTGGAAAAGAACCGGATTGACCTACCATGTTGGGATCTGTTGATGTTCTTTTCCTTTGCAATCAAATTTTATGTGCCAATTGGTGGTTCAAGGCGGCGCGTAAAAAAGATCGTGCGCGAAGAGAGGGTTCTTCTGCGCTTCAGGACGAAGATCTATTCTAACCAGCGCATTCGTGATCGTGTCAACGACAAGCTTTCTGTACTGAAAGTACCCTTTCCACGTAGACTTACGTACAAAAATTGGTTGGCTGAAAGCATTCCGAAATAGAATCTCTCTCGAATCTTCCGAAAACGATGTCTGCACATATGGAATAGTTCTATTGATCAATTAAACCCAACGACAGAGATGGACCAACGAGAACACTTTGGAAGCTACGTTTGATCAAAATTAGAGACGAATCTTTTGTCCGCATCTTAGGAAAGTTCTGGCATGTCGTGTCAGCGGAACATGCTGACGTGGAGATTGCATTTTCGAATTTCCGAGCGCGACAAGCTGTTTCAGATTCTCTTCTTCACTGTCAGTTAGAAAGCTTTTGGCCCTCCGAGTATGCTGCTGCGAGTGTAGTCTGTGCAATACAACATGTCCGATTGCAGTTCGGGTTTTTCTCGACGTTGGGGCATAATGCAGTGTCTAGATGGACCATGAATCTGACTGGAGCAACTACCTCAACAGGCTTGACGTAGTAGAGTAGGAATACACGTTATTTCACATTACAACCAAGGAGTTCAAGAGTACAGAGAAAGGATAGAAGGAATATGTAAAGAAGGCCGACGATATGGTCAACTGTTGAGGCGCGTCCAAGCGTTACGTTGTATTTCCCTCCAGCTGGGATTGTCGTACTCGTCGACAGTGTTTAGATAGGTTTGAATGGAATGCATGCTTAAGCAATTTTTCCTTTCCGAGATGGATAACGGACTCCTCATACCTCCGATATGGGACCTCCTCACGGTGGATGCCGGTCTGCGTGTGCCGAGAGTTGAGACTTCGGTGAATTTGCGTCATATCAACTTCGACAGCCTTTCTATCGCTTTCAAGATAGCATGGGACTAGATTACAACATGATAGCCCTTACCATAATTAGATGTACCAAATATTAGACAGAACGACTTCAGTTGATGAGAGCGAATGTTTGTGGCTTTCTATTATACCGACATGACGGGTTGCACCGTATTATGAGTGCGGGCGAGAACACTGTTGCAGCAGTTCGGAGTGCTGGACTTCGCATGTTTGAGAGGTCCGGATCATCCGCCGCCGCCCTTGTTTGAAGAAACATAATTATGTAAGATTCACCGAATGAGAAGAGAAATTGCAGCCCAATCCCGGTTAATACTCGTCTTGTCGGGAGAGTTGAAGGAGTCGCCAGTGTGACGAATACCGTTCTCCCCGCTTCAAGAACGCCATGGTCGAGCTCTTTTTTACTTTCAATCTCCGAACTCTTTTATTTATTGACAGGACCTACTCCTAAATAGATACCTTTTTCGAAATTCAAACGCTCCTTGTGCAGAATCGAAGGCCAAGAGCTCGACACCGACGAAAAAACTATGCGGCCTTTGCTGACAAAAGAGTCTCCAAATAGTTGAATTAGTAATGCGACTTGTGCTTCTAAGAATACTAATGACTGTGAATATGGACGGTATCTACGAGATACTGCCCTTTAATAGAAAGCGGCGAAAATCTATCCGAGGATTCCAAGAAAGGACTCGCCGTGTCTCGGCAAAACTGACGATACCCTCGAATAGTGAGAAAAGGAATAATTACAAAACCACAGAAATCTAAGAAGCTTCTTCCACACCCCGATATCGGTCTACGTCCAGGACAATGCATTTTTTGTGTAAATGGCAGACTAGTTGTTGCCATGATTCATTTCAAAAGAGCAGTTCGAAAGAGCCAGTCTCCCGCGAGTGGAATACATTATATCACAAAAAATACAGATACACGCGAGACCATCAGGACAAAATGTTTCCACAATTTTTCTTTCAACAATACGATTACGATTGAATGAAAAACCATCTGTATGAAAGAACCATTCGGAGCTTAATGGGCAAATTGTGGAACGAGACTACAAGCTAGTACAAACGCGAGGGGGAAAGACAGACCAACCCAATACACAAGCAACTTGATGAATCACGTTTTCTGGAACAATATCCTGTGTTTCTAAATAAGAATTTACCGCAGACGACGAGCTTCACGTTCCCATTCCAACAGACAAAGGATGTCTCCTTCCCTGACGGGTCCTTTGACGTTACGGACGATGGAACGTCCAGTTCCGCCACCACCACCTTCGGCATCCATGAATTCCACGCGTACCTGGGTCACATTACCAGTGTTACCGGTACGTCCCAAGACTTTGTTGACCTTTGCCAGTTTGACGGGTTGATCCTGGATATAGAAAAATAGTACGAGCGGTAAGAGGTATGCCGTCCAGAGACGCTGTTCGCAGGAACAAAATTAAAAGCGCAAAGCTGACTATTTAACCTTCGCAATGAAATCACATCTCTGGGTTCAATATCAGGGTCAAACCTATTTTCTTCTTTGAGGTCTTTTGCTTGTTTTAAGAACTTACCATGGTGAATAAATTTCAATGCGAGAGAATACTGGCAAATGTCTTCTGTAATGGCGGAGGATGTGGAATCGGCGGTGGAGGGTGGAGGGTGGAGGGGTGGAGGGTGTCCGCCCGTCGACAGTTTAGTAACTGTAGAATGTGAAACATATCTGGTTTTTTCGGCAGTAGTAACGTTGAGTTTTAAATTCAGATCGATTGACAAACAACAAATAAAATCGCTCTTCTCTAGCGTGGTGGGAGTCAAAAAAGTCAGGATAATATGTAGGAGTAATTTCTACCTTTTCTCACTTATTTGCTTTCCGAGAAAATAAGAGTACGGCCAAACGTTATCCGAGGAAATGAGTCGGGGGGGGATCCGGAATCCCGGCACGACCGAGAAAATATTACATATGTAATTGACCTGTGCATCATTTACAATTTTTATTGACGCATATCCCAAAACTACCTAGCGGTTTCTATGATTTATCTACAATAAATCACATAGCCATTTCTACATTTCTCAAACGGTATTGACCCAACAAGCTAATTTTCTCATTTTTTTAACATGGTATTGATTTCTTATACGGTATTGATTTACCATACGGTACTGATTAATAACAGTGACTTAACTTTTGTTTACAAGAATTCAAGCTTTTTTCAATGTGTAGTCAAAAGTGTAGAACAATTTTTGCCTAATGGTGGAAAGTGTACCAAATAAAATAGCATAAGTCTTGATTACAATAGATCAAACAGACATTTCTAAATTTCTCAAATGGTATTGATCAAATAAGCTAATTTTCTCATTTTTTCTTTTACGGTACTGACTTCTTCTTGAAAATATTCAAACGGTATTGTTTTCTTATGGGATTGGTATTGTTTTCTTATATGGGATCGGCAATTTTTGTGGGACTATAATGATGGGTAGTAGATGATATTTTTGTCATTTCTGAAAATGAAGCACACAATTTCAATTCAAGACTTGATTTTTTTCTTATCGTGCCGGGATTCCGGATCCCCCTGGAAGACATTGTGATAATAATATTACCGCAACTTACTGTTAGCAACGTGTGCGTTCGGCTTTCAAAATGTATAGCTTGAATGAGCAATAACTTGAATTCAAAAACCAGATGAATGTAGTTCCGGCGGACCTGGCGCGCATAGAACTACCTATCACTGTCAAAAGAGATGTCCGTCGTACAAAATAAACAATAGTGATACGTTGAACCGTTCAAAGAGCAAACGGCCTCGCGTCCAATTCAGTCCTAAAAAGTGATACCGCGTAGGAGTAACCCAAACAACCAGGTCAAGGGCAAGTCCCGTACTTTGTTGTGAGATGGTACATAAAACAATCATGTCGGCGAAAAACGACGATCTGGAACAACAAACACTTTCAAACGGCTTACAGCCTTACCGTACCATGCCGTTGAGTCGCTCGTGGGATGAGGGCCCCCAAGATGAACGACAGGAGAGATTTTCCCTGAGTCGGTTAGAGGATCAACGGGTAACGATGCTTCGCACATTTCACAATACCGTCAAAGCTGCCGAAGATGTCCTTAAATCACCCAATGCCGTCACAACTGCGCGACTAGGGATCACTCCACCGACAGTCTCAAGTTCGACACCACAATCGCCGCCACAATATATGATGTATCGCAACAATCTTGCTTTACGTTTGAAGACTCCTAGTAGTTCTTCTTCCTGTCTTAGCCAGGCCTCCCCTCGCCAGTCTCAACAGCCCTTGGACCCAGTTATCTTGAGTTATGATAGAACCATGGAAGATGAAAATAACTCAAGTGGTGATAGCAATGACGAAATGCAATCAAGTGACGATTCGGACTTTTGTGAACAGCCCAATCTCTACGCCCCACTATCCAATCTCCATACTCGAGCTTTCCAGTACCGTATTGATGAAAGCAAACCTATTCCGTACGTCGGAGCGAATATGAGTCAGCACGGTCGGCCTTGGACTACACCGGAGAACTCTATTGACACGGCCTCGGCTGCCACCGAGCCAACTTCGAACATCGCGGGACATGTCCCATCTCCTGCCATCTCGGATGGAGACGCCAGCTCGGATGGAGACACCAGCTCGGACGAAGAGAACATTGACGACTCCCCAAACGGGCCAGGGAAAATATATCTCGAAGTGCTGAAAAAGAAGTCTGAATCAAAACATCGTCTTCCGACTCCATCTCGACATTTGGGTGGCACTGCTCCGATTCCACAACGATTGCTCGAAGACGATAGCATCACAATGTCGGAGCCATCAACAACTTTGAACGAAAGATCGCTACAGCTTTCGCGTAGTGGTCAAGCCATATTTGTAGAAGATTACGGGAGTGATGATGGAAATGATTTGCCCTACAATGGCTCGAATATCGTGTCCAACCCACCGTCTAAACAGTCGAACTCCGTTCAATTGCGTCGAAAATATTGTGGTATTTGTTTTATTCTACTGGCTGTGGCACTCGTGGCTGCGCTGATCCTATTTGTCTCCCTTGTATCTCGTAATTGGAAACCCCAGTTTTTAAGAGATCAGAACGAAAATCGTTCTCCCCCCGTGTCTCGGATGAATTCTTCTGTCCCAACCACTATGCCTACCACAATCTCTACCGTCGATCACACCACCCAAGAACCAACCCAGGCTCCCTCGGCATTTCCCACCTCTTTGCCTACAAAGATGAAATATCTGCCAACTTTCACGCCTTCTTGGGATCCTGTAAGATTGGAGCGACTCAAAGATGCAGTGAATCTCTTGTCCTCCTGAGGGCAATTCGAAGTATGGCAAGATCCCAGAACGCCACAAGCACAAGCATTCAACTGGTGGGTTGAGAACACCGACTGGGACCTTTACTCGAATGGCAGGAAGATCCAACGATATGCTCTTGCCGTTTTGTTCATTGCAACGCAAGGCTCTGAAGGCTGGAGAGAGTCAGACGGGTGGATGACTGACGAGCACGAATGTTCCTGGTTTACGTCGAGTGTAGGTCCAATTTGTAGTCAGGGTGCCGGACCGAGGAGTGAGTTGTTGGTTTTGCATTTGGAGCAGAATGGATTACGAGGTACTCTTCCAGCCGAAGTTGCCCTTTTGGAGAGTCTCGTAGAGCTGCGCATTGTTGGTAACCAGATTATTGGAAATATTCCATCTCAGTGGTCTCGTCTCGTTAATCTGAAAGTATTGGAACTACGAGACAACATGCTGGCGGGAGGTAGTTTACCAAGTTCCCTTGTTTCGTTAAAACTTCTCGAAGTCATTGACCTTTCAGAAAATCGCTTGGGTGGTACTTTGCCTGTCTGGTTTGCAGACTTTCCTCAGCTGGTCTTCCTATATCTCGGAGGGAACGGCTTTACTAACTCCCTTCCACCAGAATGGTCGAGTCTAACTCTTCTGAGAATACTTTCTCTCGGTGGAAATCGTCTCACGGGTGGTATTCCTCAGTCCTACGGTGAAGGTCTCGTTGAATTGCGAGAGTTGCAACTTGGGAGCAATTTAATTGATGAGTGGAATCCACCTGCGTGGCAGTTTCAGCGCCTGGAAGTTTTGGATCTTGGTGACAATCTGCTTCATAGGGCTATTCCCGTAACTCTGTATGATCTTGGGACACTGATTTATTTGAATCTTGCTGATAATGTAATCTCTGGGGAACTTTTGGATAATGTCGGTTTTCTTTCGGCTTTGGAAGATTTGAATTTATCGCACAACCATCTCGTAGGTGAAATACCTAGCGAGCTTGGCGATGGAGCATTGGGTATGAGAACCCTCCAGTTACAAGGCAACGAATTTTCGGGTGCTTTACCAGGGAGCTTTCGTCGCTTTCGGAGACTCGAGCTTCTTCGAGTAGATGATAATCTTCTTGATCGAGTTGACAATGTTTGCAGAGGTATCGAGGATACCTTGATAGAATTTTATGCTGACTGTGTGACTGAAACTGGATTGAAATGCCCATGTTGCACGCATTGCTGTGATAAAAATGGTCTTTGTTCTGAAAAAAAGAGAAATCTTTGATGAGTTCTGAAATGTACCCCACTTTGGTTTGTTGTATTGTGCCCCAATTTATGTTGGTTGCCCGGATCAATTCGTGAGGGTATGACAAGTTGACGATGCACTAAGATGTATCAATATGAACAGTCCTATGTTACGGTTTGTTATGGTGTGTCCTAATAAAGATAGTAGCTGCCTTACGGGTGGTAGGTAATTCGTATGAAAAGTACACGATCCACTGTAATTCGCTAAATATAAGAAATATACCTTATTTCTTTCCATTTTTGCCACTATTCAACATAAAATTTCGTGAAAATACATTTATTCAAGTCTTGCTTGACCGACTTGATCTTTGTGATGCTGCCTTGTCCATTGTCTTTGGGGAAGCCGCTTGAGCCAAACCATTTAAAATACTATCAACCTGCTGCGATCGGATGTCATCCACATCAGAATCATCTGGATCTGGTTCACTGAGGTAATGATTGGACTCCACTTCTTCAACGTAAGAAGCCTTGTCCGTTTTGCAATCATCAATGTGCTGTTTACGAAGCTCAGCTAGCGAGACGTACACTTCGTCTGAGTCCACAAGAGATGTCTCTTGAAGCCGAGTATTCAACGTAGTACCAAGAGGGACATCGGATGTACTATTAGATCGTCGAAGTGTGATCCGACGTGACACCGGAGAGAGACTATGGGGAGATAAATGTGACTGCCACTGTAGGCGGGACTTGAAGGTCGCGATTTCAATATTGAGCTTCTCCTGACTGTCTCGGATGGCAACAGAAGTCTCGAGAGCATGATCGAGTTGCTTTCTTAAATCGCGAGCTTTCTGTGAAGGGGTCACCGAAAATTCCGACGCGGACGAAAACGAACTGCTTTTGGAAATTGTGTGGCGCCTCCATGTTGTATTCGGTGTGCGTTGAATTGGTCTATTCAAAAGTTCATTCGGTCGATTCGGTGAAGCTCGTAGTTTGGAAATCGAATAACCCTTTGTAGCAATGTAGTCTGATTTGGATCTATCCTCCGCTTCAGATCCCAGATGCGTCACATCAATCAAAGGTGAAATTGGACGTGACATTCTAAGGCCATTCGATGCCTCCCTCTGTTGAATTCGATCAAGCTTCGCTTTGTCATTGACGACCATGTTTTTCACAATAGTATCATAGCGGCTGAATAAGTCATTAACATCAACTGGCTCTGTTTCAGCCGAGTCTGCTGAAGACGATTCCCCTTTTGCCGACGAATTTCGATTCCGAAGCCGGTCCAACACGTTCTGCAACTTAGGTGATCTCGTAAATCGCGAATTCGTGTGTTTACCTTTCGGCGATGCAGTCAGTGATTCGGGTTCAGACGAAACACTGATCTGCATACCATCGTTCGAAGGTGCGAAACGTTTAGGATAACCTTGCCTCTCTGCCATGGCCCGAACGCGCTCAACACGAGACAACGTAGGGCGAGTTTCGGAATTACTGTGGGGTTCCGACGAGATAGACAAGGAGCGGTCCCTCATTGTAGTATCTTTCATCTCGTGTGAAATGCTGGATTTGAGTGTGATCCTTGCTTCTTCTTCCGATTTTTGGTATTTCAATTTTGTAGAGCCAGTGGCGATCTTGTTGTTTCCGCTGCTTCTGGTGAGCTGTACTAAGTTATCGGTCTCTGAATCTCCTTCGCCTCTTTCCTCTACTCTTTTTGTTACGAGTACCGCATTCTCCGCGCTTGGCGATGTCTTACCAGGCATTGAATTGATAATGTGTTTTTCACCATTCTCAAAGCTTGGGTCGGAAGTTTTCCTGTTGTCTGTTGATGAACCTGTTGAAGACGTTGCGACTGGAGCTGACCTTGATGTTTCACTGTCAGAAACATTGGCAGTCCGAAGGCGAGCTCGTTGAAAAGCTCTACTAGAGCGTCTTCTTCTGCTATGATTTCTTCCTCGCAACTGTCCGAGACTCCTCGGTTGTTCGATTGACTTGTCTGATTGAGAGGCATCGTCACATGCATCCAGCTCGGACTCCGAGCTATCCAAGATTTTCATTGAACTGCCCGGGATGGATCGTTTCATATTAATTTCGGAGTCCTTTGTCATACTGTTTTCGCTCCACTCCTTTGAAACAGTGTCGGAATCGTCTCTCAGGTTCGACTTACATTGAATCCCAGTAGTTGAGCTTCCCTGGGTTATTTCATTAGAAGGAAAAGCTTTTTTTGGCGAAGATCCCGTACACCATGACGTGTCAGTCATTTGTGCGACTAACGGGAAAAAGACACTACTGCCTGTGTCAGTGACAGCGTCAGCCGGTACAACTGCTTGCTCAAGAATTCCAGAGGATTGTGACGACAGGGTTCTCGAAACTTTTTTCTCAGTTTCTGTGTTCGTTGAATTGCGAAGTGAATTTTCGGTATTCCTGGTATTATCAGCTGGTGATACAGCCTCGTTACTTTCAACGGGAAGAACGACTTCATCGACGCCATAGAAAGTGCTATCTCTGTTTTCTTGAGTTTGCCTTGGCACGATTTGCATGTTGGATCCACCATTCATTGTCTGGCGTGAGGAATTTTGATTCATCTCTTCTAAATTAGAGCATGCAGCAGGCCTGATCGACACTTCGACTCCTTCATCTGTCTCTTGCGCTTCATAATCTTGCAAAGAACAAATCGAGTCTTTCTCCAAAGCTTCTTCTCTTCCAGTGTTCAGGATGCGATCAGTGCACGTCGAATGATCTGTGTCTTGGCGCGAAGTATCATTTTTCGAGGACGATGAGTCGACCAATGCAAGCGAGGCTGGTGAGTCCAACATAATTCCATTATCAATAGGGGTCCCCACTTTTGCAACCTCCCGAGTTTCATCTGGATCCTGTCTCTTGGTGGCAACTGCCTCTGTTGCTGCAACGACAGAACCAATAACATCGGCTGCCAATGCTGTCTCGTTAATAGCGACCCCGATCACGTCTGTCGTTGACACTACGGTGGCTTCCAGTGGGGCAACAAAGATTGTTCCATGGTCTGGACAATGCTGCAAAGACTGTCGCTCGGAACCTTCGGACCATGCGCGTCCTAGTCCATCATCTCCAGACGGAGGATCTTCTGGAAGAGGCGGCAGTCCGTCTGGTAAACTGTCGAAAGGTGGAGGATCAAGTCCACGTCTTTTGGGAGAATGGATAGAGTGATCTAATGAGGGTGCATCGACAGACCTTCGTCGGTAAGAGTATCCACTTGTTAAAGGATCCGGATGATCTGATTCGGTGTTGAGACTCAAGCATTCAGACACCCCAACCCCCAATTGCGATCCATTCGTGTAGACTGAAACCTCGAGGCCCTCCCGATTTGGAAATAGATTTCCTTCGCTTCGAGAAGGGAAATCGGGAATGATCACGGGTTTGGATAGTATCGTCCCGTCGTATGTTGCGCTTTCGAAAGTTCTACCCTTATTTGTAGACTCGGAGGATGATGTCGTCTGCTCTGTAGAACTTTCTGCAATATCCGGTGGGTCCGCTCTGCCGATGGTGGAACCATCCCTTTGGTCCAAGGGAAATAAAGGATCTGATGTTTCTCTGTCCTCGTCCTGGCCCGTTATCTTTTCGTTTTGTGTTACAGATAAAGCATTTGTGTATGTCAGTCGCCCATTCCTTGTATTATTACTTTGTCGCTGAATCGATTTATCGGAAACTTTGCCTTGTGAGGAAGGAGATAACGAATGATCGTTTCTTTGTTGTCCCAACTGGGGATCGGAATAGTTGTCATCAACCTTTGGCTGTTCACCTGGCACTTCATTTCCCCCGCTTCTTTCAGATTCGAGAAAATCTTCACTTTTTGAAAAATCGAATACTATTGATGATTCAGCGGGTGAAAAAATAGTGGCGCTATGAGACGGCGATCTATCTTGACCATCAGATATGTCGACTTCATCCGACGTCACATTTAATCTCATATTCGGCTCGTCATTCTCTGCCCCAGGCTCATCAAAAACCCGAGATGCAGGCATTTGGTTGGAACTTTCAGGCGAAGGCGTGTCGACAGAAACATTTTTTAAGAAAATCGACCTTTTATCGATATCCAGGTTTGTATGCTCCTCGTTCGTAGAAGAAGCAATGTCCTCGTTTAGTTTCATGATCTTATCATCAACTTTGGAATCAGTCTGTTGAGAGTCAAGAAGAGATTCATCTTGAAAGGTCCGTGTGTCTTCTGAAGTTTTCCGAGTTTCATTACATGGTTTAGTGTTGGTCTGTTCCGAACCAAGGCTATTCTCTGGTTGAGAAGTCGATGCTTCTTTAGTCTTAAAGTATCCTTTCGTCATATCCACTCCTTCGACGATCGTCACACTTTGAGCTTGCTGGATTCCTTTTACCACGATAAATTGTTGTGATTCTGTTTCAGCTGACGAAGACGAGATCTTCGCACTGTTTATATTGAATTCCGTTGTTTTTCCGGCTGTTGAGTCGATTCTGAGCGTTGACTCTCGTTGTCCAATGTTATCACGACTCATTCTTGTATTATCGGTATACGCGGGGGTACCTGTGACTTCTCTGTCGTGGAATCTTCCAGCGAAAAGAGTGTTTCCGGATGACCTAGCGCTTGAAGCAGACACCGCTTTCCTGCTACCATCAACCGGGCCTAATACATCTGCAAATGGGGCGTGTTCGTCTACGATGTGTCCTCGGTCTTTTTCTTTCGTCGAAGAACGAATACAGATACCATTTTTACAATGGTCCTCGTCCAAGCACAGCAGCGCCTCTGCTCCGTCGAAGACTGTGTCAATGATATCACGGCAATGGTGGTGTGAGTCTTTCCCACTCGTTGAATTTACAGCACAATCAGTTCCATTGGATATTTCTAAAGATCTCTCTTCTTGCCCGGGAGAAGCTCTCTCAAATACGGACTCTTTTTCGATTGGTTTGATTCGTGGTGCATGTGTTCTATTTTCACCGCAAAGAATAGTCTCAGCACCCTCGAAGAAGAGGTCGAGATAGTCCTGGTGTAGGGGTTCGCTATTCCGAACTTCGACAATAGATTCTGGATTTTCAGTATTCTCGTAACGTCTACTCGGCGTAAGACAAGAAGTTCGCTCTTGTGATGAGTTGTCCTCAAAAAATACTGTTTCAGTTCGTGCACGTTGCTCTTCACTCGTCTTCACTTTTCCCTCGTCGACTCCCCCATCGCCTGCAGATTCAAAAATCGCGTCATACCTTTGTAGGGCATGAGCACAATCATTCGTCTGTTGGTGAACAGCTGCGTCCCGAAGATTCGAGTCTGATTTGAGGGGCAGGAGCTCATTCTTTATGTTGCCGGCTACATTGTTTTCTGACTCTTCCGATATTGAACTCGGGACAGATATCGGGTTGATAAAATCACCCCCTGCCACCTGTAAAGATACAGGAGATCCAGTCACAAGCATTGGTTCTGATTCTATAGATTTGTCTTCGTCGGTCACTTTCCCACGAACGACACCAGCAACTTTCATTACATCAATGGATACTTCTGAGTGTCGTACTTGAGTATCGGCAAACGGGACCGCCATGGGATCAGCCAACAGTGACGATTGTGTAACTTCCTCCGAGTCTGTAACATTCCTTACTTCTTTACACTTATCAATTTTTTCAGGAGTCGATATCCATTCGACTACCTCGAAAGATTCCGAAGATTCTGAGTTAGAAATAGCTACAACAAGAGGCCCCAATGCAAAGTCGCGGATTTTAGCGATGCGCTGATCAGTGTATATCTCCTCAGCTCCCTTCCTTGGAAATTGGGATGAAGAAAAATCAGATTCAGTAGTTTTCCCCTGTACTGGGCTTTCGATTACGATGTCACGTTGATCTTGTCGCTTTATTTGATCATTCAACTGTCGATTGCTGTCGGATATTATTCTCTGATCACTCTCTGGTTTTGGCATTGTTTTATTCTTGGTCTTGATAAGTTTCTCATTGTTTTCCGATTTTCCTTCTTCTTGTTGTTGGAGTCCAGATGAGCTCACTATTTGATCATTCAACTGTCGATTGCTTTCGGATATTATTCTCTGATCGCTCTCTGGTTTTGGCATCGCTTTATTATTGGTCTTCATAACTTTCTCATTGTTTTCCGATTCTTCTTCTTCTTGTTGTTGTTGTTGGAGTCCAGATGAGCTCACAGGACTCAACATGGAGGAATTTGCGCTCTGTTTAGAATGGGTATGTGAAGAATTCAGACAATTTCTGTAAAATAAAGTCTCCTCAAACCCACTGTTGAAATCTGAATCATGACAACCCAAAACACTCTTGTCTGTCGAATCCATATCATTGCGTGCCGAAGGTTGTATATCACCATTTGATGGAGCATCTTTAGGATTTCGTGTAACCAGCGAAACTGATCCCTGAGTCGATTGATTCTGTTGTAGATTCCTTGAATCTGAAAGAAGCTCGGGACTGGGTTTGACTCGAACGTGATAAGCAGGTTGAGCATCGTTTGATTCGATAGATGCTAGGTCTTGTATGATTTCATTTGAATGTGTCGCAATTTGATCATCTGTAAGAGTCGAAGCTCGTGATTTGTCCTCTTCAAGTGAAATTACCGAGTGGAGAGGGTGCTTCATTGCTCCCGTCTGGTCTTTTCTGGAAATCTTACGTTGTTGAATTTTTTCGGGATAAACGGTGCGAACAAAAGCACTTTGCACAGAGCTGTATGGCGCAGTTTTGTTGTTGACTATAGGTGGAGAAGAGTTCATTTTTCGCACCTTTTGTTTCTCACGGTCCTCGATGATGGGATATAAGTCGTATTGGTTCCAAACACGAGCCGTTTTCATTACCGCGTTTGAATGGGAGTGATCTAATGTGATCGCGGTGGCATCTTCGATGACTACCAAATCGGGTTCGTCTTGCCTTTCCACAAAAGATGTGACATCCTGACCTTTCACTACCAAGAGAATTTTTGGGGTTTCTTCGTTTGAAGTATTGTCACTTTCGCCAGAACTGGTGTCCGGAAAGTCTATCCGTTTCGGTGTTTGAGTGGGTGACAGCGAGGGAACGAACAGCCCGGCGTCTTGCGATTCCAAAAATTGCATGTCGGATACCTCAATCTTGTCGGCTGATTGTTCATCAAGAATCATGGTGGCGTATTGGATTACTGAATCTAGTGCAGAAGACCGAATGGTTGGTAGAAATTCAGCGCTTTCGTCCCCGAGACCAGCTAAATCCAAGATGCTCTCCGTGTCACTCTCCAGATCAGGCCCTACATTAGCAACTTTTTCTGACGGAGGTATATCGAATAGCCATACCGCTTCATCGACTTCATCAGAACTAGCGTATGACGTGAGATCTATCAAGTCTGACCCATTCTCTCCGTGCAAATGTGGCTGTTTTCCAGTCTTTGCTATTTCGGCCATCCGAATCGACTTCTTTAAAATCAATCTCGCCTCTATGTCCAAATTTTCCATCCTTTTTGAGAGTTCAAATTTCGAACCAGGGCTCAGATTGGCTACTTGCTGACCGATAGACATTATTTGCTCAATTTTCGATCTTGTCGTTTGAGCTGTCGTACTGTTATCGCTGGGCTCGACGATGCAATCCAGCTCTACAGAATCTGGCGACTTCTGTGGCACTGTTGACATGTCACGACTCTCTTGATCAGAAAAACCGCTTTTTGAATTACTTTCACCACTGTCTTGTGAACTGAGGTGTTCGTTTGAAGCCTTAGAAGTATTTGGGTCCTCCGTCGAATGAACCGGGAGCATCCCCGTTGGATCCCAAGGCACAGAAGGAATCGACAGCTCTTCAGATGTATCCATCAGTACACCGGATGGCTCTTGATTGATTTCGGCAGGAAATTCTGAAGCAAGACGAGAAAATTTAGCCTCTTTACCTCCGAAGGGGGTGGTTACACTCTTGATGTCATTTCCAAGCCCCGAATCAGAAGAAATCTTCTGAGTATCGGTCGTACTTGATGCCAAGTCTGTAAGATGACGTGTCGCAGGTCCCCTATCCGTGGAACTAGCAAGATAGATAGCTAGTCGTTCCATGGAACGGAATCTCCATTCAGAACTCTGATTCTCGTTATGAGTTGAATCTAAAGACTCATCGAAATTGGCCTCAAAATTTACATCAAGCTCTTTGGGAGATGATTTGAACTGACTTGGCTTTTCCTGAGTCTGCTCGACGTTGGAGAGGATACGTTGCTTCGTTGTTTCCACTCCAACACCCGACGGAGATTCACAAAAATAAGTGGTGATTTTGTTGGATGCATCCAATCTAGAGCCCACATGTTGGGGTGTCGCCATTTTTGTAGGAAAGTCAAACAACAGCCCACCTTCAGATACTTCGATTGTGTTACTGTCGAGAGCTAGAATTTCGAGGACCTGGTCAGCCTCACAAATAGGACCAGACGATTGGTTTCGAGACGCGAGAGTGTCTGGGACAACGGTCACCCCCGATTCTTGTAAACTTTTTCGATTTCCTTGGTTGCCCAAATTCTCAGTTCCCGTTTCATCTAGTGCGAGACATTTAAGGACATCATTCATACTACAAGGAGAAGATATTTCCACCTCTCTGGACATATTTGTTGTGCTACCATGGATCACCATTTCGACTTCTTCCCCCTCGCCACCCGACTCTACGGTCCATTCGGTGATTTCATCCGCAAGAAAAGTTGGTTGCGATTCATCAGGAATGTCTTTTTCAACTCCGACTTGATCTTTTAGATTCGAATCGCTGTCGAAATTTCTTGCTTTGTCATCTTGTGCATTATCTTCATTTACTGGGGATTCAGGAGTCAAGACGGTAAACAGAGGAGCATAACGATCGTGATCATCATCGTTCGAGGCTAAGATCGATATTGATTCAAGGTCATCCATACTCTGATCAACTTTGACCTTCTTCGTCATGTTTCGAACAGAATCCAGATCGGATATCGGATCGTCTTTGCATACGTTGATTTCATGCGGAAAGGTGTTAGTCATCCGAAGAGAGGTTTGTAATAGCTTTACTGGCTTAGTAACTTGTCTTGCCAGGGCTTTTGAACCCGACAGTCGTTTTTCGGCTTTTGCTTTTCCTGCCGACAGCCTCTTTTTCTCCTTGTGCTTCTCAGCAATCGCATTTGCTTTTTGACTAAATGACTTCTGCGTGCCATTTGGCTCGGTCAGTGGTTTCTGTGACTTACTTCTTTGGGATCTACTCGTTGTTTTTAGAGAGCTACCTGTTTTGGACGCTTTGCGCGGCGGCAGCGATGACTCCAAAGCTGCAAGCATAGCCGCTGTATTGATTGCGGGTGCAGGAATCTCATCATCAGAAGATTCTGCCCCAACCTCAGCATTTTTACCATCTCCGTCCATCGATTCCTGGCTCACGCGTCCTCTACTGCCCTTCGGGACAACCGAAGATTGCAGGACACGAAGTCGCATTGACCGCTGAGGCACTTTCTCCGCCACTTCTACCTGTTCATTAGATGATGATACATCATCAAATATAAATTTGGAAGTTTTATCTTTCGACTGTTTTTCTTCTAGTTTTGAAAGTCCAGCTGCTTTGTTTTGCGAGCTAGCTTTCCCGAATGCGACAGGATCCATATTTTCATTGGGTGATCGGGCAATACTTTGATCAACAAGAAAGTCATCATCGCTGGCCAATATTGTTGGACTTTTTTGATTGGATGATTGGGATGGAACGACAGAGTTGCTGACTGCATCATACGAGGGGACGGGGCTTTCTCCTTTGTTCGCATCTGTCGAACCCAAAATATCTGGAAATAATTCATTCTCATCTCTTCCAGGATTAGATTTTTGTCCGCCGAGAATATCTGGAAACATGTCTTGTCCATTCTCAATCGGCGGGGCGTCGACAGCCTTACGTTCTACCACAGGAGAGCTAGGTGGATCAGCC
>Ga0051981_10000376_pt1 | contig 21597 bp, 12 predicted proteins | sample CryGey13umfilter_3_FD_59644 | JGI IMG/M metagenome (GOLD analysis project Ga0051981, IMG submission 59644) | Groundwater microbial communities from aquifer in Utah, USA - Crystal Geyser 4/10/14 3 um filter | ecosystem: Environmental > Aquatic > Deep subsurface > Groundwater | place: USA: Utah... | reverse complement strand
CTCTCTCTCTCTCTCTCTTTAGTAAATCTCAAGACTCTTCTATTTGGTTAATTCATCTCAATACATGATGCGACCATTCGTTGAATTGTGTTGTCTCGCGAAAGTACTGTTCCTTGGGCGTGTCGTCCTGGTGACATCCTCAGACGGCGGTAGCGGCACCACCGCCACCATTGGTCTTCATCAACAAAATAAGCAAAACGATGTACCGGTCCTCTTGGAACAGTTCGATGACCTGTTAGCAGGATGGGATCGTCTGGAGGCAAAGGTTGATGATATTTTGACCTCCATCGATCATACTGTCAAAACGGTACAGGATGTGGAGGACCAACACACGGTCGATGCGGAAGGACACCGCGCACAGATTCGTACGATATGGACAACGTGGAATCAAAGACAATATCATGACATACAACGCAAATTAAAAGCCGTTATTGCGGCTGAAATTCATCGACGGGAATACGCACGAGATCAAGCGGACGAATACAAACGACAAAAGGAACACATCAGACGACAAAAGGAACAAGCAGCGGCAGGAAAAATGGTAGAAAAACTTCCACCGCCCAAAGGATTATCCTGGGAGGAAGTGGCGGAAATTTTATCACCTGACAAATTCGTATCGGAACGAGATGAGCTAGTTGGTACATGGATTGCCGACTTGTTACAACACACCATGGCCGACCGTCCCGTACCGGTCTGGGAATGGGCGAAAGATATTACTATTCGCAATGATACCAAGTCCTTTCTATCGAACAGTGAAAATGAGGAGACGGACACCGAAAATGACACGGAACAAGGTTGTTTGACACTGTTAGATGCTGTCGTACACATCCAACAAGCATTGACCAATTACTCGCACGAAGATGGCTTGGGTATGATGGACCACGCTCAAGGGGGTCGCATTGTGCATCATGACACAAGTCCAACCTTTCATCCCGATGAACCCTTGACGCAAGAAACATGGGGAAACTCCATCTGGCGCAATTATTTAATCCCCCAAGAAGTAGAGGAATACATCTTGTCACATATCGATGGATGGGAGAACTGGCCCCTATGGCCTACCAACTATCTTCCACATAGTTTGGCGAGATGGGCACCGAGGTCGCACACCACGGCACCACCCGAAACTGTGTTGCAGGGTACAACGTGGCCGGGAGCTTGTTGGCCCATGGAGGGACATCGCGGTCAAATCACAATGGTCCTCCCGTATCCTATACATCCCACGGCAATATCCATCGATCACGTGTCACGTTTATTGTTGAAGAAGGATGATGACGACAGGGATACCGCACCCAGAACCATGCGAGTATGGGGATATGCCACCTGTGAAGATGGCGACGACTGCCGTGGACTTGAATACGATGAAGATGATGCGTATGACTTGTTCGGTGGACGCACGATCGAGTACGACTTGAATGGATCTTCCGTACAGACCTTTTGGCTGCCAAAACCCAAGTCACCTAAAATGGAAGGTGAAGAGGCAGACTCAGCCAGCTGTACCGCACCAGAAAATGATGAAGACGAGGAAGCGTTGATGGCATCATGCAGTGGTGATTACTCGGTCGTTGAGACGGATACTCTTGTAAGAGCCATCAAGATCGAAGTAATCGACAACTGGGGCAATTCTGACTACACTTGTTTGTACCGTGCGCGTGTCCATGGAAATCCCGTAAAAGTTGCAGCACTTGATTAGACTATTAAATGTTTATGATAACTTTCACTTTTTCATACCCAATTTACAAAAGGCCCGAGAATGGATTTGTTGTTGTGCGATTCGAGTGGCGAATAGCTTCGAGAGCCTGTTTGGTTCGTTCTTCCTGTTGAGCGAGCTCAACATAGCGCTGATCCATGAGGCGTCCGTGAACGAGGTTACGGCGTTCCCGGACCTCTTTTTCTTCTTGGGTACGCTTCCACTCAGCATGCCGGCGCTTTTCTTTCGCACGAAATGCAAGTGACATTCGGCGGCGTCGACGACAATCTTTTAGATATTCTTCCACATCTTTTTGAGCCAGCTCTTCGAGCTGAAAATTGGCGTGTTCTTGCTGTCGTTGAATGGATTCTTGTTGTTGTCGTTCAAGACGCTGGCGATTCGTCTCTTTGCCCCGGAAACTAAGCGATTTGCGGTCACGTTCGGCGCACTGGGCCTCGTATTCTTTCACGGCTTTGTAGTCTTTGGATCGGATATTTTCATCTTCGTGCTGTTGGATGAGTTCCTTGGTTTTGAACTCATCTTCGATTGCCCTAGCTTCGAGGATCTGCTTTCCTCGGAGCTGTAGGGACTCGCGTCGTTCTTGCTCGAGCTTGGCCAAGTATTCCTTGGCATCCTTCTCCCCGGCCCACTTGAGCGCGAGTGATTCGCTTTCCTTCTCTAGAGCAATCTGGCGGAGCTCATTCATGACATTTGCATGTCGATGACGTTCTGCATTGCGATTAGCCAAACTTTTACGACGTTCCTCCTCCATCTGTTTCTGCGCTTCCTGTGTATCATTTTCACCAGCCCACTTGAGATCATAACTCGCGTGTTCGGCTTCCTTTAAAGCGGCCTCGAACTGTGACGCTTGTTGACGCTGCTTGCGTCCTTCGTGATTTCGAAATGCCAAGCTTTCACGCCGCGCGGCCTCTTGCTGCTTCTTGTACTCATCGGCATCCCGTGCAGCTGCCATTTGAAGCTCAAAACTTTCGTGCTGTTTGATAAATTCATCATTCAATTGTCGAGATTCTAATTCACGAATACGGCGTCCCTCTTGATTACGAAAGGCAAGGCTCTGACGACGAGCATCGGCAAGCTCGCGAAGGTAAGCCTCTGCATCTTTTTCGGCTGCACGTTTCAGCTCAAAAGAAGAATGCTGATCCGTCAGTTGTTGTTCTCGGAGCTTGAGCTCTACTTCGCGCTGTTGGAGATGTCGTTTACCCCGGTTTTGAAGGCTCATCCGGCGTTCTTCCGCCATTGTGGCACGATAGTCTTCCGCATCTTTTTCTCCCAAGTTCTTCAACTCATAATTCTCGTGTTCGGCCTTTGATTCTGCTGCCCGGCGAGCTTCTTCCTCGAGCCGTTGACGACGGGCTTCATCGAGACGCTTTCCCAACGACAACCGACGTTCCTCTTCAAGTTTCCTTTTGTATGCTTCCGCGTCTCTTTCGGCGGAAAATTTCAATTCATAGCTTTGGTGCTGTTCCTCCTCTTCCTTGGCCCGTTTCGCTTCCTCCTCCTTGCGCTGCTTGTTTGCTGCTGCATTTCGTTGTGCGAGCGACCTGCGACGGTCTTCTTCCAATTTTCGTTTGTACTCTTGCATATCACGATGTGTCTGCTCTTGTAAGGCAAAGTCCTTTTGCTCTTTTTGCTGAGCTTCGGCTTGCATAAGTCGGTGGAGCTCCCGAATGCGTCTGGCATCACCATTGCGAAATGCAAAACTTTTCCGACGGGAGGCGGCATCATTTGCCTTTCTTTGACGACGAGCAATACTAGCCTCATGACGCTCTTCGATGATTGCCATCTCTTCATCGATACGTTGCATTCGTAAGCGCTCCTTCCCTTCGTTCGCATTGGCACGTAATCTTGCCCGGGCTTCGATGGACATGCGTCGGCGATTCTCTTCTTCCTCTTTAAGGCGTTTTTGCTGTTCGCGGAAGACGTATGATTTGAATTGTGATTCTTTTTCTATTTTTGTCAGGGACTTTGACTTGTGAGCTTGTCGAAGACGAGCCTTTTCGCGACTTCCTTTAGAGGACAATTCCTTTCTGAGGGCCAGCATACGCAACCGACTTCCTTGAATCTGATTGTTGAATTCGCGGGCTTCCTGGATTTGTTCTCTCCATTCTTCCTTGGCCATCTCTGAAACATCAGCACTAGTACTTTGATAATGGTTCTTATCACTTTGTCCCAAGAGCATGGTTTCATTTACGCTGATTGTGGCTTTCCGAATCGCTTCTTGCGTACGACGAACCAAATCAGGACGGAGTGGCGAACGCTTGCAATGAAATAACTCACGCGATTGTGAATTGTGCTTCGTGTTGTGTGCAATATCTTGATCACTCTCCGTTGTTGGGACTGCAAAACTGACAGTCTTGGTAGCATGGTGTGGATGAGGAGGACGTGGAGGAGATGTTGGATTCATTTTGGAAGGTGTTGTAGTGTTGATGCATTGCGGCACGGATACCAGATTCGTATGAGGATCATTATTTTCATCATTCACCATATTGCTCATCATACTCTTCTCTGACGCTGTGGAATACGTTAAACTGGAATCGATATTATCGTATTCCGTGACGAGGGATTCCCCAAACACGCGAAGCGCAGCCTTTTTCTTCTTCCCGAGTGTGTTGGGTGTTAGGGTTGCCATTTTTTATATTCCAATCCTTGGCTGCAGCGAGAGAATGAGGATATAAAATGACTAAACTCCTAGCTATCGATTTGAAATGTTCAGAGAATCAAGACCAATACGGTAATCAATTCCATAAGACAGCTTCTTTCTTTCGGTTCGTCGTTTGTTGTCGCGGACTCGCTGGAAAGAGGGTAAGTCAAGAGAGAGAGCAAAGACGGCCTGTGACAGTACGTTTGTAGAATCGCCAATAAAATTTTTGAAAACATACACTTCATACAACAGTGGGGACTTGGTAGATGATATTAAGTAGTGAAATGTATTTTGTCGGATTATGGTCGGATTATGGCGCGGGCTGAAAACTATCTTAACCAAGAATCAGTTTCACAGTCACGTCGCAGTCACCTAGAATATTGTATCCATTTCAAGATCATAATATTATTATTATGATATTGAACCTTCATTGTGTTGGTATGCAACCAAAGATTTCAATGACATGTAATACACATAAGTTATTGCTAATTTAGCTTTAATAAAAATGACACCACGAAGGACTACCTAGGTCCTCATACAGTCGAGCGCAAGGTCAGTCCCAGACAAGCTTGATGGCGATCGATGTCCTGAACGATAGATCGGATGAAAACCTTGACTTGGTCGAACTTTGTCTGGCAAGAGACTTTGTTCAAGATACCCACGAATGATTTGAGCTTAGGCGCTTCTTCGATGCCAGAGAATGAAATCATAAGTCGGCTCAACCGACCAAGCGTAACAACAACAGAAGATATGTGCGCCTTGTCAGCGTCCTCGGAGGAAGTCCAAGCTATCACTTCAGATACAATTGCATTTGCAGTGGATTCAAGTGCCTTCAACAAAGCCAAACCAGAAGAATTAGAATCCTTGCACGTCATTGCATGACGACTTTCGGCAATGCACTCGAGTGCTTTCAGTAGACTCCGGGGAAGGACGATGCGGCTCATCTCCTTCAAAAGTATGCCGACAAATTCACAATCGGCTACATCATCTTTGAGGGTCATTTGAATCAGTAGTAAAAGTAAGCGTCCTTTTGATACTAAGTGGCATGTGTCCCGATTATGACGCCACAACGTTCTGGCATATGAGGGGAAATTCATTGAACTTAACTGAGGCAAATCAGAATGGGGAAGTTGTAATCCCATTTCCTCAATTTCTTTTGCAACAAAGACACCGAAGGAACACTTCGCCAAGGTCGTATTTTTCATTTCAAGTTCAAGACGAAGATATGCCTCGTTACTGCAAATCTCCTCGAGAATTTCTTGGGGGCACAAAATAGCAGCAGCGCGAAGAGCCCGGTGACGCATGGCATACGTAATAGTTTTTATGGTGTATCCATCTGTTTCACTTATCATTGACGAGTGTAAAGAATCGTTAAAGGCATCAACTTTAAAGATTTTCTTTGCAAACGCAACCTTCAGAAGTTGTTGACCAAGGCGCTGGGCTGCGTCATTCGAGCTGTAATAATCTTTCTTGCTATCAATCTTGGACAGGACGCCGAATCTCTTTTTCGTCCCAGAACTGTCAATCCCTTGCCGGGCACGGGGTGACATATTCTCGTCAACCCCCTTACTTCTTTCCAGAGCGCTTGCAAGAACAAAGGCAATTCGAAGCGCTGCGCAACAGGCATCATTTTCCGACTCTTCAAGGAACGAGACTTCCTTCAGGGCCGAAGGTTCTTCTTCTGAAGTTTGTTGTTGGTCGGCTACAAAAAGAGGTTTTGGATTCCAGTTCTGCTGAAGGCCATCCAAGTCCAAAACGAAATCTACACTTTCATTGTCATCGTCTTGAATCGAGGGCATATGTTCGTCGGGGATAATGCTAACTACTCCGTTGCTTTGATCGTCTATGTCTGTATTTCCACGAAAGAGCCAATGACTAGCAAGAAGTCTAGCTTGTCGCTGGGGATCAATGTGAGAGTGTTGCTCTGACAAGGATGTGCAGACGCGGTTCAAAACATCTGCAAAGTGCCTCATCTGAGTCGTGGAAAGAGACTTTGTCGCATCAATTGTCCACTCGGATGCTAGTGAGGAAGCATTCTTGAGCAGGAAGTCGATCAAGCCATCCGGACTTAAAACTGCCTGCTCTTTCAGCCTAGACAATAAACAAGAAATGAGGCGGTCCATGCAACTGCCCTTTCCTCCACTTCCAGAGCGAAGAATGGCGACGACTCGCAGTTTGTCCGACAGCGCGCTTTTTGCAATCGTGATCCGCCTGACGGTTTCTAGAGACTTCGCCTCGAGTTCGCCAAGCCCTGGAGTTGTCCTTCGCCGGAACTCGATCTCAGACGAGTTCTGCATAGCAGCTTGAAGCGCCAATTCGTAACACTTCAGTCGGTCTTCGTCTTGAGAAGAGTATCGACGAGCTACCCATTCTGCAAACACAGTCTTGTCTTTTGGTGACCGTAGTCTTTCAAAAACAGGCTCCACCTCATTTTCAAATGAAGGTAAGCTGGTGTTGTTTTCTATAGACAGTTCGAATCTGGCCATCAAAAATCTTGCACGAATATATCCCTGAGGCAGCCCTAATGGCGAACAAAGCGGCGAAAGGGCCGCAGACGAAGCGACGTTGTCCGAGGAAAGCATGATTGGCCGAAGTGGAGCCAAGGGATCAAACTGATCTTGACCACCACCAAGGATAGATAGACTAGAATTGTCGACCCTTGAGCTTTTCCCGAAAATTCTGTCGAAGGGCACGAAGAAACCCAAAAAATCGGGACGCATTGCAATTCTTGTTCCGCAAAAGTACGAAGAGAGAATTTCGAGGGAATCCTTGCGGCGATCAACGAGTTCGAGTTCTACCTCGAAAGGTACAGGATCAATCGATTCTTTATCCAAGACTGCGATCAAAGCTTCGCGGTACAAAAAGAGAACAGAAGCGAATCTTTCGTAGTCAACGAGAGCTTGATTTTGCAACTCGAAACTTTTGACACAGCGACGAAGGACCTTTGTTCGATCCAGCGGTTTCAAAAAGCGCAGACTCTGTTTTGCTATTTTGCTACATGAACTGATATCAATCCTGTGATCAACCGCATCGGGTGGTGATAAGACCTGGCCGTCAATACTTGGAAGTGACGAGACCATGTATTCAACATGGGACTCGAATACTTTTGCAATATCAACCCCAAAATCTTTCGCAAACGCAGATGTGATTTCAAGTACTGTGGAAACATCAAATTGTTTCGAGAGCGTGGCCACACATGGCATGATTAACGATGACGCATATTTCTCCTGATTGGAGGTGTCCGAGTCATCAAATTGCCCTGGGTCAAAGTGGACGCCAAGTTCAGAGAAGCGGACCCACCATGATGCTTGTAATGCCAAATTGCAGCACTGGTCAAAGAATCGTCGTTGACGCGTCCAAGCTGTGTTCCTATACTGTTCAGGTATCGCGTCGGCGGCGCCTGTGCAGATTGCCTTCCCAATATTTGCCAACGTGTATAAGCGACGAAACTGCTGCGTTTTCAATGCCGTAGGAATGGTGGACGTGTAGATTTTGAAAGCGAGTTTGACTGGAAGGGAAAGGAGAAATGCAACGGAGAGCTCCGAGTCAATCGTACCACTAGTCATTCCAACACCAGTTCCTCCAACACTTCTTTCTGCCAGTGATTGCAAGGAGTTTTCCAAGTCAGCGGAAACTTCTTCACAGATTGTTTTAGTAAGTCGTAAGGAGGGAGAGACAAGGAATTGACTCCAGAATACGTTGAGGATACGAAGACGAGAAAAATTGGATCCTTTTTCCGATAGAAGACGCTGAAGCTCTGTTGAGGCTTGATTTGCAGTGCTAGCTTGTCGCAGAGTGGATCTACAGAACCATTTGAGAGTCGACGTGCTTTGATCAGGAGGTAGTAAGAGACCATCACCATGATACCATAATGGATGGAGCGACGGCTGGTGAACCAAAAGCTGTTCGAATACATCTTGTCTCTGCTTGTTGCAGTTAGATGGGTTGTTTGGTGATATAGCGACGATGGATTCTCGGAATGCTATAACCTTGTCGCCATGTCCATTGTCGGTCATCGTAAGAATACTGTGACATGAATCCAAGCAAGAATCTACATCGACCACGCAGAGCAGCGTGGATGAATCGCTCATGCGAATGGCGTGGTCTCTTACCAGAGAAGCCGCTAAAGATAGCTCATACGCCTGGGCAAGTATGTCGAGGTTATTGTCTTCCTGTGAGTAGTTGCTGCACAGTGACATGGCAAGGCGAAGGAGGCCCCGACAAGCGATACCGCTTTCTTCGCCATCAAAGAATCCAGCAGAATTCAAAAACTTGCAGAAATTCATGGGGTCAAGTCTAGATACCAAAGATTCCGCGACGCAAGACAACGCTACCTTCCAAATATCTTGCTTCTCCTCGGATTTGCGCCCTGTCAAGAGCGCAGAGGCCCGTTCGGCCTTCTTCACTTTCGTGAGAAAACCTTTGAAATCATCAATAACGTAGGCCTCCATTGCGCGCTGCAGCGCCGAAACTGTCGCTATGATTTGCTTCTCGGGGGAGGATAAATCGCTTAAGCTAAGGAAAATCTCATGCCGATCCTGAAGCTCGTTAAGTCGCAGGAATTGGTCATGAAATTGGCCCAGCGTATTGCCATTGAGAAAACAATCAACATCAGATTCAAAATGGGACGATATCTCTCGACCGAGTTGGACTGCGAGGGAAAGTAATTCACAGCCAATCATAGTTGATTGCTTTATGAAGGACATAGCCTCCTTCGAAAGTTCCAAAGAGCCGTCATCCATGGAACTCTTCTCTGAAAGGAGTTCCACAATATACGAAAGAGAACCAGCGAGGACCTTGTCCGCTAGTGTAGCGTCACTTTCATACAGAGCGGCAACAATACCAATGCAAAGGTCAGATTCACCATAAGTGATAGCTTGCCTGGTCACGAACACAACCGAATCTCTTTTGGCAAGATGAAGGAAAGCGTCACAGAGCTCAAGAATATCATTGATTTGATCCGGTGATTTTACGCGACGAACAACAAAGTCCATGAGATTGATTGCGTGTTTGGGGTTGTCTACTCGAAAGAGCTCTCTGGCACCCCTACCGCAATACTTTGTGATGATTGAATCGATAAGAAGCAGGCGTGCTGCCTCCCGCATTTCCGATTGGAGAGATGAATTGGAAGATGACCATTCTACTGCTTCACGAGCTTGCTGTAAAAGCCAATCTTCTGCGTATCCACATAGGATCGCGGCTCGTACGACTGACAGTGTACCAACTGACTTATTCTCGTCAGACCAGCAGCAGCGCGAAATGGATGCAGCGTCTCTGAATTTACTACCCGTGACTGGAGTGTCCTTGCATAAGCTGGAGACGTAGTGAAGAAGGCCCTCATCAAAGCCGCTACCAAATTCATCACAGAATGCTTTAGCTCGTTCTCTCAGTAGTGCAAGCCGCTCTTCGTGGCTATTAGCTTTCTCTGAAAGTGAAAGTACCAGAGAGCGTGTGCAGTCTTCTAAACCGTGCTCGCCGCCGAAATCACGCAGCAAGATCGAACTCCGAGGAAGACCCAAGGATCGTGCGCGGGAAAGACATCTGGCGGCGATCAATTTTTGTTCGACGCACTCTTCATCAATATCTTGACTTGTTGACCACTTTCCGATTCTTTGAACCACAGCTTTCGCAGCCCCTGCTTTAAGTCCTCCCATCTGAATAATCGTTGGGGGTGGCCTAAGCACTGGTAGTTGTTTCGATCGAGAAGAAGAAAGTTTTGTCGTAGTTTCAATGCGGGCAGCCTTCAGACTGGACCTGCCCATTGTGGCGAGTGTCGATCGTTTGGGTTTCCGTGGTTGTAACCCTTCTACAAAAGGACTGATGATCGCAAAAGAGGAATGTTGATTTTGACGGAGGTTTCGGATACCTTGTTGTACGGTCTAGAAGAGAGGTAAGGATTATTTAGATATGAACATGAGCAGAGTGACGAAACAAAAAGTAGAATAAGACGAGTATTCCCTACTTACCTCCAACAAAGCTATAGCCGGGGGCAAACCAACTTGGTTTTCATCCATACTGTCAGCAGTGTGACACGTCCAAGCACGTAAAATTGGTAACAATTCGTGGTGAATGGTTAAGTTGGGTAAAAGAATATGCTTCAGCAAAGGTAGGTAGGCAACTGGATCAACCGTGGAAGGAAGATTTACAATTTCGGCCAGTAGCATATCGACTGAAAGCCCCTTCCCGCCTTCCCAGTCCCATAGCTTTTGAATCAACAAGTAGTCCCCTCGCGAAAGTAAATTTTTCAGCAAATCCTGAGTAGATTTGATCCCAAGCAGCGCGTCAGATGCCTCAACATCAGGAATTGCTGCTACAAATCGTAGAGCACGGCGCCGATCACGCAGGATGTTCTCGACGTCCTTGATCACTGTCGACTCTAACGACAAGGCGGAATCAATTACACTTTCAACGAACCGTAGTACTTGTTCGATGACGACGATTTGATTATCGGCGCGCTCATTCAGTACTCGATCAGATATCAATTCACAAGCTTGAGCAAATGTTTGAACCGCCGTTTCATTCAGTGTCATGGCACTTTTAGCTAGCCGATGCAAACAAATTCCAATCATTTCTTGTTTTGGCATTTCGGACGTGATCATTCTTCGCAAGCGAGCCGAAGTTACTTCGGACGGATGAAAGTTGGCCAATGGATCCAGAGTATCTTCGCCCAGTGCCACCACGAGGGCATCAGCCTCATCATATTGTTCGGTCTGCAACAAATAACGGATTTTACCTATCACTGCCAAGGGCGAGTTCGAGGGGAAAACCTCGGTAACGATGGACTGTCCGGCGCGTTTAAATTCATAGGCAAAGCCGTAAATCTCATCGTGTAGAGTCGCGGCCAACGATACTTCGTGTAGAGCACAGCTCAATTGTACACTGAACACCAAATGTGGCTTCGTCAGTCCCATCAGTCCCATGGTTTCTTCAACGACCAACTGATACACGTGGATTTGAGGTGTGGTTTCGGTTTTGACTGCTACTGCCACTGCTACGGCCGACTCGTAGCTGGGAAGAGGCATAAATACACCTACCTGTGCGGAACGAACGTGTAGAGGAACATGACAAACGATTTCCTTGGACTCTGGGTCCAACCACACCAGAGCCGCTACACCGGGAGCATAGGCTACAAAAACGATGTAGATTAGATCATCAACTGGGTGAGTCATGAATCCCAGTCGAGAATCAACCACCCAATCTGTCCCATCCTTTGCTAATTGTACAGAGACCTTTTCGGTAATCATGGTTAGCGTTCCTTGTTCAAGATCCCACTCAAATATGCGGAGATTCCCTTCCTGGGTGACAGTTACTAACAACAGGACGCTGGATGTCGATTCTCCGTTCCGGTACAATGCCGTGACGCGTACGATACCTCTCCACCCCGGCACGTCAGTCAGACGTGGTAAAGCTCGGATTTTCATTTGACGTGCTGCTTCGGCCGCCGACTCCGGTCGACCATTCAGTTTCGCCCCTTGTATATTGGACACGACGACACAATTCAGCACGTCATCATCGTCACCATCAACCTGCGTCTGAATCAAAAGTGTATCGCCCTCCTTGTCTTTGCTCTTGGTTGGAACAAAGCACAGTTGCGTGGCTGTTTGCGATACTTGTCGTGTTGCTAGAACTTTTCCATCCGATCCTCGTAACAAAGATACTGTGCCTCGGTCCGTGGCAGCCGCCAGGATGCTTCCATCATGGTTCGAGACAATTTGTGTAACACAATGCGGCGCTAACGAAGTCCTCCAACTCAACCATGTTGTATCATGATAATTGTTGTTGTTGATGTTGTTGTCCGCATTTGAGTCAGTTTGCTTCCTTCGACGAATGGTGCGACCGTAAATCTGACTTTTCCGTGCCAAAGCATGCGGGCAAAGACAACAGGACAAGGACGATCTAAACGAGCTTGCCGTCGAGAGATCATCATCTCTGGTATCCGGATCAAATCCTACCTCGATAGGATCCGGCAAAGGAAGTTCCCTTAAAACACGAGACGAATCTGTCATTTCTAGTATGGTTGAGAGAACCTTTGTTTTCACTTGTGTGGCAAAACGAGATGTTGACTGTGAGTGAAAATGGAGGAGGGGTGGGTGTGATGGAAAATGACAACCGAGGATGGCCGTCGTTTTTTCCCATCTATGGTTGTGATGCAGTACAATTTTAAAAGACGGGCTGACTCGCTTTGAATTCCTTCGATAATTTTAGCGCTATATCAAGATATCCAAAATTACCGAATGTAAGATTCGGAAGCAATTCTAATTCACAGTCACAGTCATACCATACCTCCTCTCTAACAGTAAATGTAAAGTGACAACCAATTTTTTGAATTACAAGTGACTTCCGTCGGTCCCGTTTACTACACGCTTCACGTGCAAGCGTGGCTTGCCGACAAGTCCCTTGGGAGGTGCGGGAAGAATCCCAACATTCGTCATGGAAGAATCGAAAACGACTCCACGATGCATTAGTCCAAGTGCAAACATGATCAACTGAGGACACCCCCTTCATTTCTCCTCTGCCACATACCATCAGGAGAAAAGAAAAGAAGAAACATGATTGACTATGAGTCTATCGCAGCAAACAGGAGTGACCTTCACGTCTTCAAGCGAGGAGATGTCGATGATGATAGCACAACGGCGTTGTTTCTCGAGGCCGTCGAGGGCCGTGCATTCAACAAAAAAGGACTCGACGATGCATCGACGTGGCCTGCGGCAGTTTATCGTGCCCAGTCGATCACTGCCGTCCAGTGCGTTGTGCGGCTTTGTAAAGAACACCGATTGAAAGTGTGTGTACGATCCGGTGGCCATTGTTGGCACGCGAGTTGGCTCCGAGGACCACGCTCGGTCTTGCTAGATGTGGGTGATTTGAACCACGTTGACTGCGACCGATTGGAAAGAACATTGTCTGTTGGGCCTGGTGCGACCGGTGCGAAGGTACTGCACTCCTTACCGGACTCGTTATTCTTTCCCACGGGTCACTGCCCATCGGTCGCACTCGGTGGTTTCGTGCTCGGCGGTGGATTTGGAATAGGCTTCACTCGATATTCCATGACGAGTATGTTGGTTGATTCCGTCCAAGTGGTCTTGGGGACTGGGCAGATCTTGGACGCCAAAGAAAACTCGGGAGATGAATTGCAACAAGCCGTCATGGACCTCTTGCGTGGATCGCACTGCGCTTTTCCTGCCGTGTTGACTGAAATTCGTTTCCGCAACATACCAGACCGTCCACGGGGCGTCCTTTCCGGTTCTTTGGTATACCATCTCGACCACTATCGGAGTGCGGTTCAAATGGGACTAGGTATTCAATTCTGTGGTGACTACGACGCGACCAAAGTGGAAACGACCATCATCTTTCGGCATCAACGTGTCACTGTCGCTTTGATGATATGGGCCGATACCGAAGAGGAAGCGAGACAGTTGTGGTCCAAGTATGCAGAGGGTTGTGATAGAAATACTTTGTTGGAATCGCCACAAGATCCTCTGCTCGTGGTTCCAGAGAGTGTGCCCAGTATTTTAGGCTCTGCCAGTCCAGAGGGCCATCACTACACCGTCTGTGCACACTCGGGTACCCCGGAGGTTCACAATTGGTCGACGAATGAGATATCAGACATCTTAGAGCCCATCGTGGATATGTGGAAGGACGAGAACTGTGCCTTACCACCAGCCTCGCACACGCTATTTGTACCAACTCACCGTGATACGCGAACCACAACGCACGACGGTAAGGAATTAGCGTACGGATTCACCCCGTCTTTGCAGATAATGACATATGCAATCTACACAGATCCATCCATGGAAGAATGGTACAGTACACTTCTTGAAACGGCACACACAAGGATATCCAACAGTCCAGCCTTTATGATTGAAATTCCGGAAGGAAATGTTCGGAAATACAATGTAGCAAGTCGTTTTCACCACGACGCCTTACAAACAGCGTCGGAGAAAGCCAAGCTATTGGACCCGCATGGATTATTTCATGGTCTAACATGATTTTGAATGTGGTCGGATTATCGTGAAAATATGCATTTTTTTGAATTGATCGATCATGATTCGAATGAACATATCTTGGAATGTAATCTAAAGTTAATCGTGTAGGTAGTATTGTTTTGGCTCTAGTTCGCCAGATTTAGATTTCACAATATTTTGACATAGCAATTGAATGTGAGAGTTTGTCGGGTCAGTATAAAAGATTGTTTGGTGAGAACAATGATCCTTCTTGACAGAGAAGGTTTTATTGATTGCAGTAATTACCGCTAACAGTAAGACGCAAACCATTTTTCTAGATCTTTACATCACTTCGTTATGATGGTTGTTTGCTGAAGGAGGATTCCTGCAGCTCCCATCTGTCAATATACGGGTTTCCGAATCACAGGTTCGCCGTTTCTCTAATTTGAAGACTGACGGGCGCGCCAATTACATAGTACAATGTCATTTTCTGAATTTACGAATACAAGCCCGCGTTTTTAGACTTTCGTTCCACTGACTCCGTGTTGTACCACGGCAATTTCAAAAAGATTTTTGTGCCGTAGCAGTCCTACTCCTTGTTCCGTACAGGTTACGAACCGCGGCAATTTCAAAAAGTGCTCGTTTAATTTTTAGGAGTGCGTTGTTCAAGAGGAGTACGAAAAGGGGCAACAAACAATCGAAGAATCATATACCAATCTCTTTTTTTTCACATTAGTTGATAATCAAAATGGTGAGAAGATTCATGATAGAGAGTTGAAGTGACTGAATTTGTTTGGCATCACGAAACTCAACGCTTTGTTTTGTACACGCAGAACCACGGATACTGGGGTTACCAAGGAGGCCCCCCGCCGCCAGGATATCCAGGATATCCACCACAAGGAGCCGGAGCTCCCACAGGACCGCCACCTCCTGAAACCCCCGAGACGACAAAAGGATCGTTTTCTGCTGGAAATTCGGAGAAGAAAGAAAATGGGGATACGAAAAAAGACCCCGCCGCCGCTGCAAACACGAACACGGTCACGGACGGAACTGCCGCCGAGACTCCATCCAAAGATGGAGACGAAAAGAAAGAGGCAAAATCAAACCCGCCATCCGAGAAATCGTCAGGAATGATTCCCACAGCACACAAGCCAGGAATGATGCCACCTGGCATGATACCAGGGTACCCTCATTTTAATCCCGGGCATCATCCGCATATGCCTCCCCCGTACCCAGGATATCCATATGCCCCGCATTACCCTCCACCTCCCCATCCTCATTTTTGGGGACCTCCACCCCCGCAAGCAGCTGTGGCTATGACGAGAAATTCGGATCGGTTTCAATCGGATGTGGACGGTCGCGAAGGGGCAACTTCGCCGTCACAAATTCAGACCGTCCATCGCGACGAAGTCCAGCATATGGGTTGCACTTGCAAAAAGACGCGTTGCCTAAAGCTATATTGCCAATGCTTTGGGGTAAAAATTTACTGCACTAGCAATTGTCGCTGTGTGCAGTGTTACAATACGGAGCAGCACGAAAAATTCCGTCAGGAAGCGATGCGTCTCATTCTCAGTCGCAACCCTTCCGCATTTGATACCAAATTCAAAAAGGGTCCACAGGAAGACAAACCTGAAACAAAGGCTCTTGCGCACAAGCTTGGGTGTAAATGCCGCAAGTCTGCTTGTATGAAGAAGGTGCGTGTTTGTAGGAGGTTCTATTCGATCAATTTATTGCGATACCGTATGTGTGTTGTTGTTTTTATATCACGTGCGTATTTTCTATTTTCTAACAATTATGATTCCCCGCAAATTCAGTATTGCGAATGCTATGCCGCCAATGTTAAATGCAGTTCGAATTGCCGTTGTATGGGATGCAAAAATATGGGAAACACCTACTACGAACCCAGTGCCATGGATCACAGAGCTTACACTGAAATGCCCGTCTTCCCAGTTCCACACTTGCACCCGGGACAGGTCATGCAATCGGCTGCGCGAGCTGCGGCAGCCACTCGAAAATCGGAACAGCCCATCCAAGCGGCTCAGAATCTTGCTTTTCTGAAGCACGCTTCGCCGGAAAAGTCGGGAAGCGATAAGGAGAACCCGGAAGATTCCGTCAACTCTCTGATGATGGCTGCTTACGCTATGACGGAGTTTGGTCAAGGTTCGTCTCCGTCTAAACGTAAGCGAGAGGCCGAGTCATCGGAAAAGAGAGAGTCTGGGGAAGAGCAGAGCTCGAAAAAAGTCAAGACAGAAGACGACGCGAAAAAAGAAAAGGATTCCGTTGAAGAAGAAGTTTGAAGCAATTCACCACATATTTTAATGGTGGGGCCTCATAGAGAGTTGTGATCTATGCATGTAAACTTGTCAGCGTGAAGACTTAATTTTAAAGAGGGAATAACGCGATCAAAACAAACTTTTTTACGAGTACGCTTGTGTAAAATAACGTAAAAAGTATTGGGGGGCAACGTATTTTTTGCGTCGAGGTGCTTGTCGGATGGAATTCTTTCAAGATGAATCGGTAACCTTATTTTGCCAATGCACTTATAAACATGTTGTCTTGTACTAGTAACCATCGTTGCTCCATGTTACTTCATAGTCCTGGTAACGTGGATCACTCAGAATGACCTCTTTTGAAATTTGATGATTCGCCAAACCGAACGAATAACTGTACCCAAAGATGGATATGGTCTTGTACGTTTCGTCTAAGTTGATACGTCCACCTCCCGTGACTTCAATGTCATAGTAACCGGCTTGTTCCAATTCAAAAATCAGTGGCTCGGCTGCATTTCTATGATAATGAGCCCCTCGTTTGTTTGTGACAAAGTACTCCGTGTTTCCATCTTGTTCGGCCCGGATCAGCACGTACTTGTGAGCTCCTGCGGCAATTTGGACCGGGTCGACCTTCCGCGTTGCTGCACCCGCACCAACATTGCCGCGAAGGCGTTCCTTCAGTTTTTCGGCTTCTTGCCGATCCTCTTCGTTGGTCGTGTGCGTGGCCGGCGGCGGAGCCGAGTCGCGACTCGCCATGGTACCCAAAGGTCTCTCTACGGCTGTTGCGAAAGTATGTTTTACCTCTTGTTGTTGTGCACTCTCGCAGTTACCAGGGCTACAACAAAAGGCGTATCTTGAATTTAACAACACGATGATCACTTTACTTTTTACCAAGAATGAACGTTTGATAGAGAACATGATGATGGGTAAGGTCTACGATCGGAGGCTGCTACTATGAACTATGAGGTAGTCGGAACGAAATTTTATGATATGTGGAATGAGCGTGAGAAATATGAGCAAAACGAAAGAATGGTCAGGCTTCTAATTTAAAAATAAGACTATTAATCAAAGAGTACAACTGTTTCTTTACCGCCTTACTAAACCGTCTCCACCTCATGAAAGCCATTTGCAGCATCGATCGTTTCGTTCCTGTTGTTGTAGTCCCTCGCTCGACGACCCCACCCCACCCCACCCCACCCCACAGACATCCTCTCAATAATAGACGAGCAACAAGATGCCGGAAGCTCAATCAGTTCAAGTGTTTGGAAAGTAAGTGAATGAAATCGTCTTGACGGACGGCGCTGGAATCTGGGTAGACGTGTCTGTTTTTATTCGAGTGGCTGTTTAATACTCTAAACACTTGTTTGCCTCTTTGTCGCTACACAGGAAGAAGACTGCCACCGCTGTCGCTTTCGCTAAGCAGGGCCGTGGTCTCATCAAGGTCAATGGACAACCCATCGAACTGATCCAGCCCGAATCTATGCGATTGAAGGTTTTCGAACCCGTTCTCGTGGTTGGCCAAGAGAAATTCAGCAACCTTGATATCCGCATCCGCGTCAAGGGTGGAGGTATTACTGCTCAGATTTACGCCATCCGCGCGGCGATTGCCAAGTCGATCGTTGCGTACCACGCAAAGTACGTTGACGAACAGTCGAAGAACGAAATCAGAAAAAATTTGATCGAATACGATCGTAATTTGTTGGTCAGTGATCCTCGTCGATGTGAACCTAAGAAGTACGGTGGTCGATCCGCCCGTGCTCGTTTCCAGAAGTCTTACCGCTAAATGGGAATGATCATCTGAATAAATAAACATTATCGATTGCCTTTCGCCTCGAGTCAAATTTCTGTATCATTTCTTTCTTTTGAATTTTTTTCATCAGTATCTCGTCCTACGCACCAGAGTGGCTGTAGATAAGAATAGATAGAGGCAAACTTACACCATCATTCGGGAGATGTTGAAAGATGTATTATTGTTCTTGAAGGTCCATTCATGGGCGCGTAACTCGACGCTAGCTTCTTGGGTCTATTGGGATCACGTAGTACCTGGCCAACACCACCCGGGTAGCAAAACGAGTGAAAACGAAACAAGCCGAAATCATCGAGTCCAGTTTTTTTTTCATGATGTAAAGGAATGAGATACGATAGTGGTATCAAACGATACCTGGGGAATCGGGTGTAAGATGGTCTACCCCCGCCTAACACGCGACGTAGAAAAGGTTGGGATTCTAAATGTTTTATGCTGTTGTAAAGGCGCCTTTTCAAATTCCCTAGCTAGTAGCATATGTCGTCACAAGTTACATGAAAAGGAAGAACCAAGAGACCGTCTCCGGTCCGATGCGCTCTATTGACGCACGACCTAAAAGTCGACATCGAAATTTAAGGATTGGCGGTTGACCGTGTCTTCGGAGAGGGAGGCCATGACGCCGCTCTTTTGATATTCACCAACACGTTTTTCGAAGAAATTTGTCTTTCCTTCCAAACTGATCATATCCATCCAGTCGAATGGATTCTTCGATCCATACAGTGGTCTGTACCCAAGATCTCGCAAGAGTCGATCAGCTACAAACTCAATGTACTGTGACATGAGATCCGCGTTCATGCCAATAAGGCTGACGGGTAACGCATCGCAAATAAAGTCTTTCTCCACCGATACGGCCTCACCGATCAGCGAGTGCATGTCTTCCTCGCTCAATTTATTTTGTAACTTTGAGTAAAGTTGACATGCAAATGAGCAATGAAGGCCTTCGTCTCGACTTATCAACTCGTTGGAAAACGTTAAACCCGGCATGAGACCACGTTTCTTGAGCCAAAAGATTGCACAAAACGCTCCAGAGAAAAATATCCCTTCCACCGCGGCAAACGCCACGAGCCTCTCTGCAAATGAGGCGTCCGACCCGATGTACCGTTGAGCCCATTTCGCCTTGCGCTCTACACTCGGTACCCTCGTGTGCGCCGAAAACAGCAGTTCGCGGTCTTTGGGATCGGTGATGTAGGTATCAATAAGCAAACAGTACGTTTCTTGGTGTATACTTTCCATTGCCATTTGGAAACTGTAGAAGCATCGTGCTTCCGGGACCGTGATTTCCCGGCAGAAACGTTCGGCCAAATTCTCCATGACGATCCCGTCGGCTCCGGCAAAGAAGGCCAACACCATCGACACAAAGTGACGCTCCGAATCACTAAGTCGTTCTTGCCAATCCGTCAGATCCGCTGACAAATCAATTTCATCGGCCGTCCAGAAAGATGCCACGTGTTGCTTGTACATGGCCCACAAATCCGGATACTGGATCGGGAACAGGGAGAACCTTGAGCCACTTTCATCCGTTCGACATAGTGGCTCCTCATCTGAATTATTATATGTGAATTTCATAGGCCGAGTCGACCCCCCTCTCGATAATGCAGAAGCTGATTCAGATGAGAATGATTTGTTGTGTGTCACCGGCGAAGACGAGATCGCGGCATCATCTTCTTCTTCGGGGCTTGGTTCGTCGGCACCTCCACGGACTCGTACAAACGCCAAATCAGAGCCATCTCTTGGGTCTCTTCTTCCCCACAGACTCTTATAGGTTCTACTTGGTAACGTAGGGATGCAAAGTATATGAGACGGTAACAATGCCATAAAAAATAATACAAATAGGTTCCATCGGAGGAAGCCGCCCCTCGAAGTTACATTGCGCACGACCCAGGTTTGTGTCATTCTAGTAGTCGGTCGATGCTTTCACAAGGGTTTGTACAGAAGAGTATTGAGTCTCCGTCTGGAAGAGATGTGTTGATGATACGGTGTTTCTGTTTTGATTGTTGTGTAGATGATGATGGATTGTTGTGTGACGATGGGGCATCAGTCAGCAGATGTGTTCGGTGATTTCGATGGTGGTCTGTGATTGACAGCCGCCTCAAGAGCCGACCGTGATTTCACAACCCTTCAGATTACTTACAGTTACATTATTACTTTTACAGTTACCCCTCTCTCTCTAGCTTCAAAGTGGATGGTGTGGCAGCAAATTTTCGAAATTCCAGCGAATCGTACATATTTGTGGATAGTGAGAAAAGACGTGCGACAGCCAGACCATAGGAACGCTTTTTCTGGACTGCCGCACAGAATGATGACTCACCTCTCCACTACCATACCTCATGTCAGTGAAGTACCTATTTCCAATTCATCGGATACACAAATGCAAGGTCGGATAAAATTGACTCAACACTACAGAAACGTGACAACCTTCAGATCGAAAGATCGAAAATAACTATGTAATACGACTTAAAAGCTAAAAGACGAACAATCTTCGTAGATCTTTCGCTCGAGAGTGATGTTAGTAACGTAAAATCATGATAGTGGAGTACAGTTTGTTCATAGTTGAGCCGTCAACAAGTTTTTGATGTCATTGCCGCCAATTTTTAGGGCTACAAAGAAAGAAAATGAAGTGAACTGAACCCGAGGAGACCGGGCTAGTAAAACGGTCAGTAATAATCTACGACCAGTAGGAAACGAGGGTGCCCGTAGCATCGCATTCCTTAGCGCCAAAACTCATCCGGGAGGATAGGCTGCTGAATACCAGATTCCTCCATGAGCAAGCGGATGGCAGTGTTTTCGTCAGCAGCCATCAGGACACCACCGGTCAACTTCCCGGACGAGGTTGGATCTTTAAGAACGCGAAAAAGCCGATCGGCCAACATATCCACGTCATCTTTTTCATAACGTTGTTGGGCAGCATCACCGAAAGCTAGACATTCGCGGAAAACGGTTGTCACCTCGGCGAGGCTACCTTTGGCCATCCCCTCGGACAACTTTTCAAAAAAGGACTGCTCCTTCGGAAAAACCACCACATCGGCATCACCACTGGTGAATTCGCGCTTAGCGTAGGCCAGTGCGCGATAAAGACCACCAATTTCGTCCACGAGGCCATTCCCCTTGGCTTGCTGACCCGTCCAGACACGGCCTTGACCAATATCTTCCACAGCTTCTAGAGAAAGGTCACGGCCATCCGCGACAACACCCTTGAACTGCTTGTAATACCGGTCGATACTTTGTGCAAAATT
>Ga0051981_10000370_pt1 | contig 21714 bp, 10 predicted proteins | sample CryGey13umfilter_3_FD_59644 | JGI IMG/M metagenome (GOLD analysis project Ga0051981, IMG submission 59644) | Groundwater microbial communities from aquifer in Utah, USA - Crystal Geyser 4/10/14 3 um filter | ecosystem: Environmental > Aquatic > Deep subsurface > Groundwater | place: USA: Utah... | reverse complement strand
GCAAAGACCTGTATGGCAAAACAAAACAAAAACAGAGAAACAAGCAAACAAGAAAAAGGGGGAAACGTGCGTGAGAAAACAATTGGAGATGGGCTACCACATGAGTGATTGTCCCCAGATCGATCAACATTTTCGCCGGAACAAGTATGGGTGTATAAACAAATAAAAAATAAATATACTCACCGTCAAGCCAAAGGTATTCGACAAGAGTTCGGTGAGGCCGGCTGCGACGACCAAGTCGACGAGGGTGGAAAACTCGGGTGCGAAACCCACTGCCACGTCCACGATGTTCTTAGAAACAAATGCTGGTAGCAAAACGGCATCAATAACATGGGCGATACCATTGGAAGCCATCACATCAGGGATGACCACAGTCGCGGCACCGCCCGCAGCGGGTGATACAGTGATGAGAGAGCCGTCCATGTTGTTCTCCACCGTCAAGTCTCCTCCGTTGGCAGCCTGGAGCATCGTCGTTGTGTCCAGAGGGATATCACCTGAAGGGATCTCGACTCCGGCTACAACATGGAATAACAAAACATTCCTCAGATGCAACTTCCAAGATTCATCTGTCGCCAAGGCCGTCACGAGATCCGGTGCAACAGCCTGTAAAGCGGCGAAGGCGTCGTTGGTTGGCGCAAAAACGGTGAATGGGCCATCACCACTCAACGTGTCGACCAGATCAGCCGCAATCACCAAGTTTTCTAACGTAGAGAGGGGTTCCGTATCAACGACCACTTGGACGAGATTGCCTTGAGCCGAGGCGAAGGGTGTTGCGCCGAGAAGTAGCAACGGCGCTGTCGCTAGGATACGAGAAAGAAAAGAGAGCATGGTAGAGAGAAAAGATGATTTCTGTAATCAAGTAGGAGTAGAACGGATGGACGTGTTGTGAGTACATTGAGATAGTGTAGATTCATTTTTGTGCGTGTGTGTGTGTGTGTGAGAGAGAGAGAGAGTAGATCTTCCATCAACCTTCCATTTACGAAGTCAGTTGTCCATTATCATGCTTACCCGGATTAATCAATCTGAGCAATGTGATGACCAAATAATAGAGGTGCGATGGATTTCAAGACAGTGATGATGAGTGTTTCGCCAAAAAAAATCGAAAATATCGACTGGGAGGGACCGGATGCAAAGAACGTCACAACCAATTTGTGAGCGTATCGAAGATTCCCCCCAATATCATTCATTTATTCTTTATTCGACCTTTTTTCGATTTTCGTCGTTGCCAGGTCAGTGAACAAAAACATGGAATACGAAAAGTCAGTAGATAAATTTGATACGACCACAACTCCTGTTTATTTTCTGCATCTTCTCTCTTGCAAATTGCCAAACTTGAATCTTGTCGATTCGTCGTACCTCGACGAATCCTTGTTGATTCGTTGTACCTCGACGATTTTTTTACTATCCAGTTTTTTGGGGTGGATGTTTTCTTCACGATTTGCTTTTGTGAAAATGACGCACGGGTATCGACAATTACGTGGCTTCGCGCTCTCTCAGGCCTAATTTCATACCCAACTGTATTAATAACAGTATACGTATTCGTGCTTTGCTCTCACTCGCTGTCAAGCATGACTAGCTAGGCCTTTCGAATTCTTTCCCTTCCATTTCTTCGAAATGATAAATTACTCGTTGTGACATAAGGAGGTATGGGTAGTGTTTGCTGTTCAGTACGCTTGCCGGGTTCCATCCCGTATCACCGTTCATAGTCAGAGTGTCAACTCATACTTCAAAATAAAATTAGGTAGAGAGAAGTACGGTAATCACCATAATGTATGTATTGTCGTGCGTTCGTCGTACGTAAGACTCGCGGATGAGAACGTTCACCTCGGTTCAAGCCACGTCAGAACCACCTAACACTTCTCCTTGTTGGTCAAAACAACCGGCTTCAAATCGTTCGCTGTCCAAAAAATAATACCCCTTGATTTCTTTGCGAGAAATGAAACCGAGACTCTGCGTGCTCCAAGTATCATTGTATCCTCGTCACAAAACTTAATATAGTGACAAAGTAAAGCACATCGCTGTCGTTGGAACCTTTCACAGGACCAACATCGGCATTTGTTGATCCCGTAAAGGCATTTTCCAGAGGATGATAGAGACCACTCCGAGTCCTTGCAAAGTTCGACTACTTCTTCTTCTATACCGGCCACCAAACCTTCGGAATATCTTCAATATGTCATGAATGAAAGTCAACGTTTAGTCCCCGTTGGCGCTATGGGTCCTATCCGACAGCTGGACGAGAATTCATGTTCGAAATCAACAACGACACGAAGATCCGTATCCCAAAAGGTGATGCCTTGTTTTTACCCCCATATTCTGCCATTCCACGATCCGTCCATCTTCACCGAACCGGAAATCTTTCGACCCGAGCGTTGGAACGAGGCCAGCGAGGACATGAAACGAGCCTTCATTACATTCTCGTTGGGAGGAAACGTAATTGTATTGGTCAATCTTTGACCATGGCCGAGATGAATTCAGTCCTCCCACGCCTTTTGTCACGATACAAATTTCATACCGAGACACAGGGTGAATTGGACTACTTTTTGACACTCAAATACGCAGGAGCACGTCTCCGCGTATCACGTATCACCAGCAAACAATAATCACAAGAGAAAGAGACAGAGAGAAAAAAGATCAATCACAAAAATAAGACGACAACTCTCTTTCTGGTTCTTCAGTAGAGTATTTGATTACCTTCGTTACCTGTAATCCTGTGTTCCTCGAAAAAGAGATTTCGCCGAAAGGCGTGTCCAAGAATCACAACAATTAATTTTCGAAAGAAAAGTCGTGCCCATTCTCGTTCTGTACGAACCTCAACGCTCACGTGAAGGGCGGCGTCATGTTCCTCTGCCTATCGATGTTTACCTCTAAGCTCCCAAAAGTATCATATGACGCATCAGCGCATTGACGTACATTCGCTGGGTGCACTTGGAGTATTGGTTCCGATCCGTTGTCAAGGCGGCGAACAATGCCTCTACCTTCATCACACATTGTCCATCCTTCTACTCTTCACCGGCCTCCTCCCATACTAGTTGAATTTTACCCAACTGCTTCACAAAAGGAAATGCATCTTAAAAAAAGTGCATCTATGGAAATCCCTTGTTCTGATCCCGTCGTATACTTTTTGGGCTACCTGCGGGCGTTGGGCGAGCAACACCAAGGCCGTTGATAAACTGAATCCCGTTGTATCGTGTCCCGCCACAATGTATGTTAGCATTTCGGATACTTTTTGATCGTCGTCAAAACCTTCCATGTTTTCAATCAGTTTGATTGGTGATGATTTCCGTGCCTTGGCACGTTAATCGGTCAATACCTTTCGGCCAAATTTTTGGATAGAGGCCGATGCTCTCTGTATGCTCTGCGCGTTTCGGGGATAAACGGACCAAACGAAGCACGGAGTGGATCCGTTGCTTGATTAAAAGTGAATTCGCGCAGAGCAATTTCCAAATTCTCGTTCAATTGTCGATACCCCTCGATGGTAGGCGCATACTCGAAGGCACTTTCCATGATAATGAAAAATCATAATTTCGTCATCTATACGGAAGGATCGAACGAGGTTCCATCGTCGATACATGATTCGAGAGTGGTTTGGATCCATTCCTCCACGTGTTTCGTACAAACTTGATTCATCCGGTTAATTTCCCTGGGCGAGAAGGCCGGGGCCGATCCCTTGCGTGCCATTTTCCACAGCGGATCGGATGTTGCCCTGGTGAAGATATTCGGTACGCCACCGATTTTGTGAAAAAGAAAAACGATCCACAACTCTTGAGTGACTGACTGACGTCACGTCAGATAGATTCAAAAAAAGAATTCGAAATCAGTTCAAAATAATGGCGAGGTCAGTCGGTGAGTCTTGGTCGTGATTTCCGACCCATGACGCACGCATCATGATGTGTGTGTACGTTTGTCCTACGGTTCTCGGTGTGTAGTGGTAGGTTTCTACCGTGTTCCTTTTCAAGTCAATTGTTGGGGTGAGGAATCAAGGAATGAGGGGATGTTCGACGTCGTTCCCTTTCCCATTTTTCTCATTTGTGTGGATTACTGTTAACTGTGAATTGAACTAACAAAGATCTCTTGATTCACCAAAACAAAATTAAACAAACTTGAATACGAACGATCTACGATGACAGTAGTAGCAGCAGCAGCAGCAACAACAGCAACAACAGCAACAACATCTTCATCATCATTATCCTCATCACTGGATGATAATGATACTGTCCCCACGGAAGAAGAATTGCGTTGGGCGACACGTTTGAAACAGGCCGCCGTAGCAGATCCGATCATCGATGACAATGAGATGAGCGATTGGGAATTTTTGCAACACGCTATCGTGTCCAAAAACAATATCCGTAGGGGAATAGATCGGATACGTCATCTACAAAGTTTTAAACGAAAGTATGGGATCACCCGCGACGGATCCGTCGAAGAAGCTGCCCGCGATTTGAAAGCATTCTTCTTGGCCCATCCCGGTTTGTACATGTCCTTGGCCAACCTCCACCACGCGACTAACAACATCGACGACGACAACAACAACAACAACAAGAGCCAAAGGAATGAGGAGGGAGGAAGAGGGGGAGAGGAGGAAGGGGACGGCGGAGGAGACGATCGCAACGGTTGTTCCTCCTCACCGTCATCGCGTCCTCAAATTTTCTGTTCCACGTACGATAAATTCAATGCCACGCGGATGAAATCGGAGGAGGCCTTCGCCGTGTACATGCGCGCCGCATTTTACGCATTGCAGGCGAGTCAGCACACGCTGTCGGCCGTACGGGGCGGCATGGTGCTGTTGATGGATATTCAGGGTGCCCTGAGGTATCGTAGTTATCAGACCGAATCGCGTGCACGTGAATTGTACGGACGCGCGTATCCCATCCGTATCCGTCACGTGGCATTATTACGCGCCAGCGCCCCCGTGAGGATATTATGCCGCTGGATGGTCCAACCGTGGTTATCATCCAAGGTGAAAAAATTGTGGACTGTGACAGCCGATCGTGAAGATTATTTGCAACAGGTCGGATGGTCGCCCCAAGTCTTACCTCAAGAATGGGGTGGAGTTTGGCATGTCTCTGATTTAGGTGAAACCGTATTAGATAGACTACGACAGCGGTATCAAATGGCTGAAATATTTCGTTTGTGACCAGAAGAAAAAGAGATTGGAAGAAGTGAAGGAGGATTCGGCTTTTTTTTTGTCTTACGGATGATACCTTATCTTTTATTTGCCTGTTTGGGGTGATGAAAATTGTATTGCTGTTGGGCTACGGAAGGAGAGAGAAAAAAGTACCTTTCCTTCCCCTTTTCTGTTCTCCTTCTTTTCGTTGTTGGAAAATTCCCGGGTATGCACATTGCTTTGTCGATCATGTTGGAAGCATGTGGCTTCGAAATACTATCGTATATTGTCAGGTATCGTCTGATTCAAGGCGCGCACACGCACAAAAAGGGCCTCAGAAGAAAGCAAAGTAGAAAAGTGGATAATGTCTGACCCTCCATGCCATCGTCCGGTTACCGTCAGGTTGCGCTCGATTTGAAAACTCGCTTGTTCGGACCAATAAACACACACAAGGAAAAAGAGGGAAAGATGTGTCGGTCGGGGATGGTGAATCGTTCTGAACTGGAATAACACTTCAAACGACGATCAAAATCGACTTCAGGTACATCTATTTGAATATCGGTTGCCGCGGAGTTACTTCACGATGGCGTGGTGGACGTTTGGACACGAAGTGAATTAGATTAAAAGAGTAAAGCATACGGGGCAGAGAGATTAGAGAAGACGAACGATGTGTGCGTGCGTGTGTGCGGTGTTGATGTTGTTCTTGGTTGCTTTTTATTAATTTTTTTTTAATGACAGATAGGATACGGTTGCTTGTCTGTTGTTGCGTTTGTGTTTGTACTGTGTTTCACGGGCACTGTTGACACGTGAGGGGACAGATTGTGTTGGAGATGAGGTTATGCGGATTGCACAGTAGGGCCTGGTAGGTACGCGATGTAGACAACCACGCGCAATCGCGTGGGGTGCCATTGATATCGAACGTCACGGCGTTATCGTCCGCACAGGGGGCGGATGGTCGCGACGACGGCATCGCCGTGGTGGGCGTCGCGGTCGTAGGACTTTGCGTGCTCGGTGGTGGTGTTGGTAGGACGGTGGGCGTCACCGTGGGTGTGATAGTCGTTGGATGGGCGGTGGGCATTGGGGTGAGCGGAATGTACCGCGTCGACGGCGCAAGAGTGGGTGTTGGGGTGGTAGGCGTCGCCGTCGAGGGTGAGGCGGTCCGTTTCGTCGTGACGCCGATGATGGTGGGGGAGATGGTGGGCGTTGTTGGGGTGACGACGATGGGACGCTGCTGCGGCGGCGGTGACGACGGTACCACCGTGTCGGTGAAGACGTCCGTGTTGACTTGCTTATCCGCCTCGCTGCGGGGGTCGTTACTACCGGTACCCGTCCCGGATAAACCACCATTACGGAAGACCGCCACGGCAATCAGTATCAAACAGATCATCAGAAACGTCCCCGCGATACGGATCGTCATGCGAATGTATCCGAGAGTCGTTCGCGTCGATTTGGATCCACCTTGTTGCAACACGGTGTGACTTGACGAGGTGGGAGATGACGCTGTGACGGGTGTCGAGAAACCATCCTCCCGCTCGTCATGGTACAAACGAGAAGACGCCGATGACGAATCTTGTGAAAGGGTCTGTGATGATGACTTCTCAGACATGATACCACCACCACCACCACCGCCGCGGTGAGACGATTCCAGCGTCATCCTCTCGTCTTCCCAGTTTGGGAAACTCCCATCGCCGGGAGACGGAGACAGGGACCGCGACGGCGACGAAGAGCCGGACGACGAAGCCCCGGGAACGGACGCGGACGGGAAGCTCCCGCAGGCGTCTTGCCTCCGACGCCGCCGCGGCAGGTACTGCAAGTCGACCTCGTCCTCGTCGCTGCTGCCCCCGTCGTCATCGTCGTCTTGGTATATTTCGGTGATGCCCTCCTCGCTATCGATGATCTCGGAATCGTCTTCATCGCGCGACGAGGAGGCCTCCACGATGCCGAACAATTGCGGTTCGTATTTGTTGGCCCTGTTGGAAATCATCCACCCTTTCTTCCTGTCTCGACGGCGTTGGCGTTTCATCATGATTTGATGGATTGATTGATTGATTGGACGATGATGGATTATTCAATTCGATGTTCTATGTTTGGGTGTGCTATGTATGAAATGAAATTATGCAGAGGGAGAGGCTTTCTGGGTAGGTCGTATGAAAAGGGGTACGGCAAGTCAAACGAATGGAGGGGAAGAGGGAAAAAAAAAATAACACCAGAACAAAAGCCAGAACTGTGCCGTCGATCGATGCACGGCAATGATGTGAGGCTGTTTCTTCCCCGCACAAAAAATCAGAAGAATTCTCACCGCAGACCACTCATTCATTCATTCGTTCATTTTATGCCTTTTGCGTGGTTGTTTTACGTACCGACAGTCGTTAGTGGGGCCCTTTTCTACCTGGTCGATCAAAATCTGGGCGGGAAAATACACCGGCCGGGTCATCCTGTCTAAGTATCATCAGTTCAAAATGATCGTGCCTGCCCGAGGAGGTGAGATTTTTAAAAAAATGACGAAAGGGAGCCGACAGCCAGCCCGTCACCCTTCACTACACCAATTCGGTCATTAAGATTGTGGATAGAGAGAGAGAGAGAGAAGAGTTGTCACAGTCCATTCGGCGTCGACAAATAATAACGGTAGGTAACTTTCGCCAAAACGGGGAACGCAAGCCCAATCAAAAATTTAATCGTGTCGCTCCTCTCCCCAACGCTCAAATTTCGTGCCGACACAAACGGGACTTGTGCCGGTCGCTTCCACAGAGAGCGAGAGATAGAGGGGTGTAGTGAAATGAATGTGACCCCCTCGTGTCCAAAGAAACCAGTGGAAGAAACGAAAAAGAATAGTTAAGATCGACGAGTCATTCCAAGTTGTCACGCCAACTTCTAGCCAACCTCTACTTACCGACATTGTTCCACACACCAGTTGAGTTTCATTGCCCAAAATCAGAGCACCGTACGGCATTGCGACGCAAACAACACGACGACAAACACCATGAGACGATCCCTCTCTTCTTTCACGTACCTCGCCGTGGTTGGTCGGGCAACAACAACGCTCACATCAACAACGGCCCTCGAATTGAGCGACGTGCCATCGTACATCAGGAACGATGTCGAACACAGGGAACTGTACCAAAAGATTCGTGAACTCGTGCAGACGCAGAACAACCTCCCCTGCGATTTGGAATGCAAGAATGGGGGTTCGTGCATGTACATCACCGGATCGATCGAGAATTGGGAGAACTTTGCCCAGACCGGCATCATGGTGCAGACGTGCGCGTGTCCCGACGGATTCGGGGGGATCGGGTGCGAGATCCCCGTCGAAAGGTGCATGCCCGATTACGACGGACCGCCCGACCCGAACGACCCCGATGGCGGACCGTCGTACCGCTGTCAACTGTCCGGCAAGCCGTGCGATGCGTTGCCGGACGGGTCGCGCACCTGTGCGTGTCACGTGGCCGACGCCGTCGACCGGACGCTGGCAGGGTACGTGTGCCGACACTGGAACACCGAATACTGCTACGGCCGATTGGACCTGTCGCAGCCGCACATATACCTGTGCACCAACGGCGGCAAGTGCCAATCCGACTTCATCGCCGCGCAGATCGCACCGGGCGATCTTTCGGTCAATCAGCAGTACGCGGACGCCGGGTGTGTTTGCGGTCAACATTTTTACGGCCCGCACTGCGAATTCCTCGATTTCGATGCGAAGCACAACATCGTTCTGCAAAAAGAGAACGGTGGCATCGTTCCCTTTCAAGAATATGAAGATGATGACAATGATGATGGATGGCAAGCGAAGCATTTCTTGATAATTCTTGTTGGAATTGCGTGTATTACCATGATCAGCATGGCCGTGTATCGTCGTCATCGTCGTAGGCATCAGGCCTACCTTGCCACCTTGGTCCATGCGAGTACACGCGATGGTGTCTTTCGAGATGACGATGACGGTGATGTTGACGTCAACAACAACAACAACAACAACAACAGTACCGATAATGATCGGAATGGAACGATCGAATTCGCCGATGATCACCGACATCAAGTGCATGCAAGTGCCGCGGAAGGGGATCATCACGATGATATGTATGCGCATGAATTTGTAGATACAACTACCCCCATGATGGAAGACGTGAATTTGGAAGAACCGGTATCAATGAGGGAAGACGACGACGACGACGACGACGACGACGAAGAAAGTCCTGTTGCTTTGCAACCACCCGTGTCATCCGTGCCGACACTTGCCAAAGCCACGTCCTTACGAGACGATGATGAAGAAGAAGATAACGAAGATAATCTACCTTATTTTACTTAAACAGAAGAAGGAGAAGGAGAAGGAGAAGACAACAGTGTATCCACTGCATTCCCCGAAACACACCCATCATGTGATCAAGAGATCACTGCTTTGATTGTTCTATTTCGTTTTTCAATACTATCCTCTAATCACATTGGACTAAAAATTTGTTTAAAAAATAAGGGATAGGTATCATCAACTCTCATGTTTTTATTCTGCTGAACAATTCTACGGGCAGGGCCAGGTGTCAAGTGAGCAATGGAGATGCCAAAAGGGTTTTTCATCATTCACGTTCGTTTTGTACGATGGACAACAAGGCAGGTACAAAGTCGTATAGAAAATTTTGGTTATCTTAGGGAAGGGGTAAGCATATCATGAAGTTAGGTAAATGATTGTGTGGAGGTGAATAGAATCAAAGAGGTGTAGTAAACAAGAACTGGACTGCTATCCGGTTGAAACGCGTCGTCATGGGGGTCGTGACACCGATTATGTTTTACTGACAGTAACAGGTCAAGTGTCCGCGCCGGGCGGCTTGTGCGTGGTCGATGGCCACAGTTTGAGTCGTACCAAATGGATTTGAGTCTGACATCGAATGCTCCTTCTCGCAACTGACGGTACAACGAAATTTGAGAAAATTGAGAAATTTGAATGTTGTTCTTTACAGTGGTCAGTTTGGTCCATGCGACCAAGACAAACCATTACAATTGCAAACTTGACCAAAGAGAATCTACTTTTCTGGGGCCTTGCGTAGTAGTACTGTGCAGTAGTTGTGAAGTCGGTTGTGTGTTGTCCACGACGATGCAAAACAAACGTACCGACAACGAAAACAGAAAGGCCGTTGAAGACAAAAGTACGTCGGAACAGTGGAGGAGTACATGCACGCAACAAGATCAACGAGGACGACCAAGAATCAGAGCCGTGAATACATGTGGAAACAACATGCAATCTCATGTGAGGTTGGAGAGAACCAATTCTTTCATGAAACAATCCAACAATGAAGCGGCCGAATCTTTTTGTCACAACCGTATCATGGAGAGAATGACACCCGTTCCAGAACAAACGAGTCAAGCAGACGCGTCCCTTAAACTATCATTCCAAGAGTCAGAAGAAGACGGTATGAAGCGATCACTGAACTTGGTCCGTGTGAGCACGACCGCGTCGACGGCATCAACCGAAATCGTTTCCAACACATCTCCGTCGAGTCCATACCCCAACAAGCATCAAGCAGATAAGATGAGTATTCTGGACCTACGAAGGTCCAGTTTACAAATCGGGACAAACGAATCAATGTCTGATTTACCATCTGGACCACATTCGACAACTCGGCGGAGGACCCCAACGATTTCTGAAAATAACGTTACGTTGACGCGTTCACCCCTTGGTGAATCTCAGCGCACAGCCCATCCTCCTTCCACCCCAATCATCAACGGGCAAGGGACTATTAGTCTCGCACGTCACGAAAGTCCAGGTGATACGAGATTGATCATGCGTGAGGTTGAGTTGGATCCGGAATTTCTCGATGAAAGGTCGACGTCTTCCGATTCTCATTGTCACCACCCAGTCATTGAATTTCCTGCAAATAATCCTGAAGATTTCGGCTCTGAACGTAACTCGACTCGTCCATTCTATCGAGGTTCGGCCGAGGGTAGATCACACGTCTTCACTGATGACTATATCCGTGACCAACGTATTCGGCGCAACGTCAAGGTGATTGGGAAGATTTTGAAGGCGCCCAGTGAAGACGAAATGGAAGCAGACGTAGTATCTTGCTCAGAAGGCAAAATAGAAGCAAATATAGTGGACTTGACGATGTATGAAGAAACACCGGTGATCATGTGTTCCAAGAGTACAGATTCCGGTGACAGCGTTCCATTTCACGAAACACAACGTCCCAGCGATGACAACTATTGGACGGCCAACTTGGGGAATACGACGATTCATACGGCAAAACCGAGAAATAATGACCTCAATATTAAAGAGACCCAAAGTGCAGCGGGGGCGACTTTGCCATCGACATCGAATGCTTCTGAAAAATTATCCAAGGAAGAAAGTAAGCAAACGCCTCCGAAGTCGGTGGTGAAGAAGCCAAGACAGATGCTATCTAAGATGAGTGATAATGCCCCAATGGATTGTAGTGCGAGGTTCGTGGTTCCAAAATATACATCACAGAAGAACGATTCGGTGAAAACCAAGCCAAATCGTTACGGTACAAACTGGAGCCCGAACTCTGCCGCTGCATTTTTCTCGACAGCTCTGGATATCTCCAAGATCGCACCCCCTGTAACCGATGTTTGGATTCGCCCGTCACCAATTCCACGCGGTGGACTTTCTGGATCGGATCGTGAAGATAATATAGAAATTTCAAAAACTACGCACCAATCATCGATCCCTCCGTCTTTCCCGTCCAATATCAATCCCGGAGAGGAAAGCGATCTCGAGGACAAACATGACACGAATTTGGACAGAATTTCATCTCTACCACCCGAACGAAAACATTTTGACAAGGTGCGAACGGAAACGAACGATTCGACTTGTTCTGAATTCCAATTTCATAAACTGTGGACTGGGACGCCTTCAATAAGTGAGAAGGCTAGTTCCTATTTAGAAAAAATATCGTCTGCCCAATCTCCACTGTCTTCGGTTATCCCCCTAATGCCTGATTCGATGGAATATGTAGAGAATAAGGTGTGTGCTGACGAGGAAAATCCATCGATCGACGAGAGAGCGCCCTCAAATCCTGCGCAAAAACAGCTTCGAAAAATTAGGGTGAAAACAAAACCAACCCTGTCCTGCTGGGCCAATTCATGGTTACTTTATTGCCTTCTTCTTCTGATGGGTTCAGCCTGCTTAATATTGGCTGGCCTGGATCTTGCTGGCAGCAAAACCCTGGATACACTAAGAGGACGACGGGATGGGGAGGCAGAAACAAAGCCAAATCTAGACCCGGCCCCACAGTCGTCAATACAAAGTGACATATTTGTTGGCGTCGACTTTACCATTACACCTCAACCAACAAATTCCCCAATAACAATTGCTCCCACCACGATAAATTCAGACCCTATCCCCAAAGCCGCCAACCCGCCGAAGAAGCTCTGGGGAAGGGACTACAACAGCGAGAAAGGTAACGTTTAAAACGAGTACTGAGGATGTGTGTCACTATTTTTGGGCGTGTTCAGAGCGGATTGATTAAATAAGAAAGTGTGTATTGTAATATAAGTGCATGAGACCGTCGATTACAAACTACTGTCCGATTTCATCTCGTAGAAATATCTTTAATGACGAGTGCAGGTGCTTTCTCGTGTGATCAAACGGGATAGTTTTTGGCATGACGTCAGCCTGGGATTTTACGCGTACACGATTCACGTGCCCGTTCTCACAGGTCAATCGAAGAACAAGATACCTTTTCAACAACAGCATCTAATATGGAAAAGATCTGCAACAGTTCAAGAAGGCGATTGATCCCAATACCCTCTTCTTTTACAGCCCGAACAACAGAAAATACGATGAAATTTTACGGAGTTCCTTCCCTTGTGCTCCTCCCGGCCGCTTCGGCCTTTCTCAGTCCTAAGCAGAGATGTACGGTAAGTCGCAAATGAGAGAAAAGACCCCCCAATCAAGCACTAACTCTATGGGATGATGTCATTGCTCACTCCAAGTCGAATGCTCACCAATTCTCGGTGTTTGTCCTTTATTTTTGTCTGTACCACAGAGACCTACATTTGTGGCCAAGGCTTTCGAAGATGCCGATGGTTTACTTGACAAGCTTGCTGCATCAGATTCGACGAGTTTTGCTCCTCCAACCCCGGCTCCAGCAGTCGTAGCAACTCCGCCTGCCATTTTGGAATCGGCCCCTCTTCCCTCTGTCACGGATACCGTAGTAGATACCGTTACAAGTGCCGCTCCTAGTTCCACGCCGCCCCCTGTCGATGCTGTGGCACCGGCTGTAGATCAGGTCGCCTCCACCGCCACAGATTTGACATCCTCTTTTGGAGATTTGCCTATTGTCCCAATCGCTATTGGTGCTATTGTTGTGATTGCAGCTGTGGCTATATTGGCGGGTGGTGGTGGTGGCGGTAGCGAGGAAGGTAGTAGCGCTGTCCCAGCACCCACGTCAGTCCCGGCTCCAGTATCCTCGGGGGCAGTGGATTTGTCCATTCCCTACGATGCTGCCGCCCGCCTTGCGTATGAAAAGGCCGGTAGTCCGGGTGATTTTGCTACTTTCAAGGCCAAGTACGAAGCGGATGCAATTGCCAAAGTAAAGGCCAAGCAAAAGAAGTAGAAAATTAATAAACAAATAAACCAAACTTGACATACAGAAAAAAGGCCGAGCGACCATTCCCACCAAACTAGTTATGAAGGCGATGAATTACAAGCACTACTTTTAGAAGCACACCACAAAGGTCTTGGTATACACCAACTACTACCTTGGACATCTATATCACGAAGAATTTGCTTTCGTCATGTGTGCGTTACGTTTTACTGTTAGTCGTCGTGACGACCCGGCATCCAGAGAAACCAATTGGATACACTCTTTCCAACTTCTTTCTACGAGGATTGCCGAATACCCAATGCTACCGGTTTTCTGGCTTAAGTTAATTATTATTCCAGGAGAGAATGAAAGGATGAATGTATCTTTCCTAGTGTAAATGAATAAGATTACGTAATACGGATAATCTAGGTTGAACGAAAGTAGTTTGGTCAAGTTAGGGTAGCTCCAATCGTGTGGAGAGACCAAAAAACGCGCCGGCACACCAATACCCGCGAGTCCGTACAAAATGATCTTTGTCGAGTAGTGGCCACATTTTGACCAAAATTGTATCTTGTTTTGGCTCAACCTGTATTGCGATGCATCAGCGTTATTACCTGTCCATGTTCTTATCGCTAGGTGATCCAAAATGAGTAAGACCATGGTATCGTATCAAGAAAAAGACATCGACGGACAACTCGTTGGTCTGTCGACGACGATTCGACACGAGGCAAGTAGTGCTGACGGTGAAATTGGAACCGAAGACATGGATGAAGTTCTTTCGGATGGGGCAGCCACGATCGAAATGATTCATGACTTTGTGGAACACCTACCAGGAGAACCTCAGTGGCGTGATGATAGCTTTGATGATGGCACTCTCCTTATGCAAGGTGTCAGTAGTCACGCCGTCCGTCGGGCAGAAGAAGTGGCCGTGGAAGTAAAATATGACGCAGCGACAGTTGACGACGGTGGCCCGACTACCGACATTTCAACAAATGAAGGACATTATTTACATTCCTACGGAGAATATAACCCCATGGATGATGATTCGTGGACCGAGGAATCAATAATAGAAGACGAGGAGGATGAAGAGGAGGAGGAGGAGGACGAGGTGGAGGACGAAGAAGTAGACGACTATTATGACAATCAAAAGCAGTTGCAGCGGCAGCAACAGCAGTACCAAACTTTGTCACCTGAATACACTACTTACACACAAGATAAAAGTCGAAGCCGATTTGATTATGTTGAATCAGAAGAAGATTTTGTTGAATCAGAAGACGTGATTGTCATTGAAGATCCTACTATTCATTCTGATGCCGGAATTTATGGCGGTTTGCATGACTTGGTGCTTGAAAAAAATCAGAATCAAACAATTGAAGATAATGATAGCATCGATGGAATGCCAAGAAAATACAGTAAATCTGATGGTCAGATCATCAAAGAGACTTTGATGCAAAAGAACAACAGGATTGAGGAAATAAGCTGTGATGACAAATCTGAAGTTGTTGTACATGAGATAAAATATAATGTCCAAGACGAACCCGAGGACAGCCCAAACGAAGAAAATCGAGATTATGGTGGGATCATGGCAATTGATCTAACCCACGAAGAATCTATTGTTTTTATTGAAGAAAAAAAGGCAGAAAGTGAGGCACATGGAACAAGTGCGACACGCACATTCTTTTCTTCTGAAATGAATGGGGTGATTTCCACCGGTGAGGCGGAAGAATCTGTTTACAAAAGCACTCGATCCGAATTGACCATAGACGAACAAAGCGACGGAGAGAGCAGGGCTGAGGAGTCGCTCAACGAAGTTGGCATACTGGGTGCACAGAAAAGAGAAGGGATGATACAGATTCATGATGACAGTGACGACGATGTTCTCCTATCTGAAAACTACTACTCCAATGAAGATACTTCGATGAATCATTCTACGGGAAGCATGGCTAAAGGATCCAATATTAGTCGTACCTTCAGTGGCATGATTTCCTGTAAGTCTAATTCCACAGAGGAGTACGTACATGATCATGGGACTGCTCCACTTTGCGAAATCGAAGACGATAGTCCTGTAGTTCACAATACAATGACGCTCGATGATATTTTCGTTCGTGGCAACAATCATGATACCTACACAGACCACGGTGACCGATTGATATGCAGTGCAAGCTCTAAGGGGACTGGCGAAAGTGAGGCCGACGGATGTTGTTCCAGTGCTCTAGTTGACGTAGATTCTTACGCTTCAAATGAGAAATGGTCGAAAACTAAGTCTCCTGTCAACAATATAACGATCGTTGATCACATCCATATGGACGACGTCAACGAACACTACGAAGAAGAATATCACATTGAAGTACGCGACAAATGTGATTGGTTGGCCACCCCGGAACCACAGAAACGAATTGGGTACCGTCGGTCCCTCACTTTTGAAGAGCTAACAGCCAACAACAAAAGGAAAATTTCGCCTAACGGCGTCCTGAAGGACCGCGATAGTTATACATTAGAAGGAAAGAGCTTCCATCGTGGCTGTATTCCGGAATCAGCGAAAAGAATTGGTAGCCGAGCGACTTATAATGAGACTCAAGAGCTGATGACCAAGCGCGATATAAATTGGATAGACCCAACACAAGACCTTCATTGGCAAATTCAAACCCGTCCATTGGACGAGGATCAGAAAAGCACAGAAAATTCAGTTTTGTTCGAGGGAATGGTACAGACCGAAGACCATGGTGATAATCAACAAAGTTCTTTGATTGTTAGTGGAATACTTCAATCAGGTTCGGTAACATCAGTAAGTCAAGTTACAGAAACTCACGAAGAAACTGCTCGAGAGCAAGCGATATCAAAGGCAAAACATTTGGAGGCATGTATTGAGGAATTCGGTTACTACCTCGATCAGAGACAGAACCTTCATATCAATGAATACCAACATGATGGTTTGCTGAACGCAGCCCGAGATCCCCCAAGCGAAAGAAGCGGAATTTACCGGGAAGTACCGTGGATAGAAGACCCCGCAGCCGATGGGCAGATTATCGTTCGCCGTGAAGATATCTCACGTGTCCCTAGCCACCTGTTGGCGGATTTTCGCGAAGAAGACGGTACGATCCGATTAGTGGCCTTTGATAAGATTCTCTCTCATGAAAGCGTGTCCTGCAAGAGCGAGAGCGCGTCTGTATACACAGATCCCGACAAGGATGTCTCGATGCCATTAGACAGGGATGCGAATACAAGGGACCGGCTCGGCACGTCTTTGGTTGTACCCATGGGTCTGGTTGACCGCACAGAGGAACATGATGAATTGGAGAATTCTATTATCGCGGAATCTCTTGGTATGGATGGTGTCGAAGATGCCATGAGAAGGAGCAACCATGTCGGGAATGAAGACAGGACGAGAAAATCCGTATCGTGGAACGAATTTGCACATGTGAAATCTGATGACCCGTGCTTGAAGAGTGGCCCGGTGAAATTAGGCGAAGAAACGTACGGTCGATCTTCGCATCGTAACAAGGAAAAGGATACGAAGAAAGTCAGCGGCTGTACCAGACTGTGCGAAGTTTTCCACGAAGCACCATACTGGACCAAAGTCCTCGTGTATATGAGTATCACCATGCTTTGTATAGCCTTTGGGATTATCCTCACAGCTGTGACGTCCAGAAATTCAACGTCCAACATCACGACGCCTGCGCTTCGGATCACATTGCCTCCCACCCCGTCACCCATCGCGACGACCATCCCTCCCACCATGTCGTATGATCTGGAACCGCCCCACAATGTGACCGTTATCACAAACTCGAACGGTACCACGACATCTCCCACCGGGAACCCGTTGGAGGATACCGCAACTGCGTCATCTGAAATGAGCAACATCACGTCGGATCTGGTCGATGACGCTGCTGCAGCTTCTACCTCACCGACTTCGGATGGCGATCCGGTTGGCGATGACGATGATGATGATGGGGGGATAGAACCATTGGTCCCGACAAGCACTCCGGTCACTGCTCCGGCACCCGCAACAGAAACAACACCACCACCACCAACAACAATACGGAACCCGACCACAACTGCGACGATGGCGACTCCTGTGACCCCTCCTCCTACCATCACCACCAATCGTCCTCCTTTTCTCTGGGGCAAATGGAACACATAGCGAGAAACCATAACCACCACCACCACCATGTCCAAGAAGAAGAAAAAAATAAAAAGAAGAAAACAAAACTGTGGTACATCAGGATACGTAAATAAAAAAAGATTTTATTTTGTTTCCACAAACCGATTTTGAAACTGAAACGGAAAGATATTCTATACCAGTAGGTGGCGACACTCATCAAAATGACAAAGATCTCTTCGTCTGGACTAACTGTCACCGTAAGAATTGGCGAATCTAGGTAGTACCTAGGTACCCGAAAGATGCAATGCCGTACAACCAAAAAATATACCATACTTTCATGATCTTACTCGTACTACTTCTTTGAATATGCTTGTAGGTAGGGATGCTTGGTCTAATAAAAGATTCAAAAATAACGTTTTTGTCTCGGAGTGCGCGTTCGTATAAGAATGGATCGTTTTGAATCCGTGGAATCAACCGATCGGACGAAAATCGCGCCTGTCATCCTTTTCTCATCGTTTGAAAACCGAGCGCGACGAACAAGTAAACAAGCCAACGAAACTCTCTCTATCCACTGCTATTTTCATGTCAACCGACTCTTGATAGCTGTAAAATAGCGTGGTCGTCGGTGCGCGGTGATGATGATGATGGAGTTGACGTGACTTTCTCGTTTTTCTGTTACTACGTTCGTTTGTTGAATATCCGCTCGTGCGCGATCATCGATCCACATTTTTTCGTGACCATGATCCGTCCCCGGAGCTGCCTTCGAACAACAACGGGGGGCCAATTATTAGCATTCCACGAATTGGATGACAACGCGGATGATGATAATGCACGCGTCGGAAGGGCCATCATCGACGACGACGACGACGACGACGAGATATATGCGGCATTTTCTTCCATGTCTTCGACGAGCGACGACGACGATTCGACCAACACGAACACCGCCGATGACGTATCTTCCACTCCGATACTTGGTGCGACTCCTCCTTCCATATTTACGAAGTTGTGGAGTCTCACCATACCAATCCTTCCACGACCATTTTCATCTCGATCCAACAGTACATCTACGGACCTTCCACGACGACCAAAATCATCATCATCACAACATTTGCATCGCCGGAGACGGAAAAGAGGATATGTACGACATCATCCTCAAGACCCAGAGAGTGTTGTTCATATAAGTCAAGAGTGGGAAGAAGCTATCAAATATCTTGATTCAGTGATATTACAACCACCAGTTACTTCTACTACGCAGAAGTCGAAGGATATAGAACCATCCGTAGGAGTGGACAAAGACGAAGGAATTGTTACATTGGGGATCGCTGCGAGTCCATTCCAAACACCTTCACGGATCGTGGGTACGACGAAAGGTGCCGCCGCTGTTACTCCACCGACAAGAACATCACCGCCCTTTTGCGACGGGTATTGTTCGACGATTGTGGCATCGACGCCCGAAACTTACGTGGTACGTACGGATCCTCCCGTTGTGGGTCCAGATTTTGTGGAATCGCCTCCCCGACCCCCTCCACCCATATTGCCAACGGTAACTCCCACATCATCCACCGCAAGTGAACACAGTAATCCACCATACATACATCCCGTGGAAGTCCAATTGTCGAGGATCGTTCGTACTAAACCAGTCACTCTGGTTCTTGGATCCTCGCCTTCTCCTCGTACCGTTCCCGACAACTACCCAAAGACTTGCAGAGATTCCGGACAAAGATCCACTCGCGGTGAACGAGCGCGATATACAGCATACTCACATCAAAGTTCAGCTCCATCACAATCACCTGTGGAGTTTTGGACTATAGAAACCGATCTTGGAAAGGCAAATCCAACCATGGATGACGTTTCGTCATTGGGTGGTGATTCTTTGGGGGAAACACCATCTCGTCTTTTCCATACACAAGAACGTTTCAAATGTATATCACATACCATGGAAACATCGGAACGTAGTACAGCAAGCCAGCGACAACATAAGGGAGGTCGTGAGTGGTCATGGTGTCGTTGCTGTTTGGCATGGTTGCCGCCGTGGATGCGCCGAATACCACGCGTATTGCAGTATGCACTCATTGTAGGGACAGCCTTGTGGTGTATGGCTGTAGCATTGGTGGTACTAGCCATTGTTATGGGAAGAAGCAGGAATGATTTCACCAATGCATCTTCGGCGCAACAAGATTGGCAAGATTTGTATACTCTTCCACCGGACGACGTGGCACGTCCTACTGCATCGCCCATGAAAACTTACTTTCCAACGGCGAGTGCTATACCTACCGATCAACCGACCACGACCAGTCAACCAAGTATTACTTCTGATCCTGGTCAACAAACGGTTGCATCTACCGCAACCCCATCCGCGTGGCCTTCATTCTCTTCAACTTTCAAACCAACCACGTCAGGACCCATAACTTCCCCGACCATGTCACCGAGTTCCTTCACAGCGACTATCGTGACGGTGCCACCCACACAATATCCGACCTTTGCACCGCGTGGTGGAATGCAAAAACAGATGGGTATGCGTCGTACTTTATCAACACGAAAATAGTATTTCCAATGAGAGTATCATCAGAGCGCCGGCAAAGGGGAATGATGATCAATCAATTGTGTTGTATTTAATGTTTGGGGGAAATGAACAAGAAACCGAACGAAAAGATCTTATAGACAGACAGTGCTTGCTTTTCGCAAAATTTCATAACACGTGCTTCGATAGTTGTTTATTCTCCCATCAAGACACTCACACGCACGAGGGGAGATCTCATGACGCGAAACGATATCTCGGTTTCGTGTCCGTCCTTTCATGTTACTTTAACGGAAACTTTTGTGCTATTATGGTATGATTGTACGGAAAATGAAGCATACGTAGAGTAAACATGACTAGTATATCAAACACGTTATAGCACAATGTCTCTCGTTAATTTGAATGAAGACAATTTTCATTGTGCGAGGTGTGTGTTGGACAAGAGTTTGCAAAGAACACCATGTCAACGATGTAGTCATCGTTGCCATGCCGAATCGAATGAACTTGTGGATGATGATGACGTATCATCATCCGTGGAAGACATTGTCAGGTTGACATCATCGTCATCATCATCATCATCATCATCGTGAGGTTTCACAAGATCATCATGAAAAAGGTTTTGTTGTTCCATATGCTCTAAAACGTGTCCGAGGATGGACAAAGAAGATGATTTTTCTGTCGTCGGATTTGTAATGTTTCGCCATGATAATGGAGAAGATAAAATTGATGCGACTGATGATCCAGGATTCACCAAGCTGCGCTTCAAGTTAGGTGATGTTTCAGGATTTCTTCGTTTTAGAACGGGAGGGATATCGTTACTGGCAGAGATTTTCATATTATGCCATCGACAGATCGTATTATCGATCATCACACTTTCCATAACGTCAATACTGGACCGACGGCTGCAACGACGACTCCGACGTGATTTCATTGTACTGCGACGATGGTTCCGTGTACCGTCTTCGGGGAGAGAGATACTGCGCCGGAAAAAACCCTCCGGTTTCGGCACGGGCGGCGGACTTTGTCTTTTCTGTTGATGACCACGTGCGTTGTCGCTTACGAATGACACATTCATGTGTATAGAAGTTGTCAGACAAGGCCATTCAAAAAGCGTCATGGTGCTTATCTCTCTTCTGTTGTTGCTGTTTTTGTTGTTAGTATGGTAAAGAATGGGGGAGAGCAAAAGCGAAGAAGGTGGTAGCAAAAACCAATATAGACAAGCAAACGAGCGGTTGACAAAATAGTGATTGGTTTTTAAAAATTATTAGAGATTTTTGCGCCACGGAAGCCCAACAAAAAAATTCGGTCTTTTTTCTTACAGGTTTTTATCAATGACCATATAGGCCTAAGTTGTCCCTTCGAAAATAATGTCAACAACGCGAACTTATCGAATGTCGTTTTGGTTACTTATACTATCGTCATTCGAACAACCTGTTGGGCTCGAATGATGTTCGAATCATCT
>Ga0051981_10000362_pt1 | contig 21998 bp, 17 predicted proteins | sample CryGey13umfilter_3_FD_59644 | JGI IMG/M metagenome (GOLD analysis project Ga0051981, IMG submission 59644) | Groundwater microbial communities from aquifer in Utah, USA - Crystal Geyser 4/10/14 3 um filter | ecosystem: Environmental > Aquatic > Deep subsurface > Groundwater | place: USA: Utah... | reverse complement strand
ATAGGCACATAGAAAATGCTTTATTTTTTTGAACTGCATTTTAACCACATAGGCACATAGGTTTTTTCTATGTGTCTATGTGGTTTATCATTTTTATTCATTTGGTAATTTTGCAAAGTATTCATTAACAAAAGTTTTTTGACCTTCTTTGAATATATTAGAACAATTAAAGTTTATTAGAATACCTTTTGGACACTTCAAAAGTTTCATGTAGGTCATTAGTTGTGCTTCAAATATAGGGTGTCTTTCCTTTACAGCTTTCAATTCTACTACAATAGAATTTTCAATATACAAATCACATCTAAAATCTATATCTAGAGATTTGCCTTTATATACGACAGGTATTTTCATTTCTGTTAGAAAATTTATATTTCTGTATTTGAGTTCTTCTTTCATACATTGGTGATACACACTTTCTAAAAGACCACTACCCATTATTCTGTGTACTTCAATAGCACTTCCAACAATTTGATAAGTAAGCTCATCAAGATATTTTTTTGTTATCATATTTTTTTTATTTTTTGAATTAACCACATAGGCACATAGAAAATACCTATGTGTCTATGTGGTTAGCCTTTAATAAGTGCAGCCAATTGAGTAGTATTGATACGTTCTTTGAATGAAATTTTGATATTTTGGTCTTTGTAATATTCATTAAGTGCCTCAAAATATTTTTTGGCAAAGTCTATTTTGCTTTTTTCATTAGGACTTATTTCAGTAGAAGTTTTGTAGCCTTTGCTTTCCACGACAAGAAAAAGTTGAGTTCCATTTTCACTTTTTATGGCATAGCAAAAGTCTGGATTATATTTTCCTAACGGTGTTTTGATTTCTAGACGTGGCAATTTACCAAAAATTTCTATTTCATTCATATCTGGGTCGTTTTCCACAATTTCTAATTCAAAATCACTATCATATTCAATTACTTCTTCAAATACCCACTTTGATTTTAAAGAAAAATCACTTTGAATATCTTTCTGAAATTTGCCTACGCTTCCTGTTTTCAAATACGTTTTTCCGTCTTTAGTTTTAAATACATTTGGTAATACTGTTCCGTCTATTCCGTCGTACTTAATGTTTGCTTTTAGCGTTGTCATTAAGTTTTTACGGATTATCTCGCTAATTTCTCTCTGTGCTTGTTCAGGATTATTGCAAAGCATTTTAGTTTTAAATTCATTACTCAAGGCATTGAAAATCTTTACAACAAACGAAATAGGTGTTTTGGTAGTATTTGATAAATTTCTAACAAGCTGCAAATAATCAATTTTGCTTTTATACGAAACGGTATTGATGAGTTTTTCGGTAATTGCGCCTTCTGTTCCTATTTCATTTATGTTTAGATTTGCACGAACAGTTTGTAGCAAAATTTCTTCAATATTTAACTCTTCAATTTCGGTCTTGATATTTTGAATAAGTTGATTTTGATTTTCTTCGTTTAGCGTTTCCAATATATAAAAGGCATTTTTATTTATTGTATTCCACAAATTTTTAAATTCTTTGAGGTGTGTTTTTTTAATAAAAACTTTCTTTTTATCTTTCTTTTTTTCGGCTTTTTGAATATAAGTTGAAGCGTCTATTGCAAATAAGTTTTCTAAAATTTTTACTTGTTCTTTTGGTAAATCTTGTTCTTTGAGCAATTTGGAAAAGTCTGGCGATTTTTCAAAAATATCTATTCCATCAATAATTTGTTTGAATACAATCATTTCTTTGTCTTCTAGCATTCTAGCCAAACTACGAATTGTTGTATCATCAAAATTACCTTTTGTTTTTAGTAATTTTTTTAATTCTTGTATAGTGAAAATTTCGGCAATCAAAAATGAATTACTCAAAATTTCATTTTGAATAGCTTCTACAAATCCTTGTTCTTTGTTAGAAACGACTACATCAAGATTATTTATTTTCCAAAATTCTTCTTGGTCGTCGTTTAATGCTTTTAGCGTGTTGCGTTGTAAGTTTTGATTTACACATATTCGCAAACCCCGTCCAATTTGTTGGAGCTTCGATATTTCGCTGCCTTGATTGGAAAGTTTGCAAATCGTAAATACATTTGGATTATCCCAACCTTCTTGTAATGCCCAAATAGAAAAAATAAAACGTGTCGGACTTTCGAAGGAAAGTAATTTCTTTTTATCTTTCAAAATCTCATCAACACCTGTTTTTATCTTTGCATCAGCATTTCCTTTGTCGCCTGAAAAATACCCTTTGTGTACTTGCAAATTTCCATCTTCATCATAGTCATTTTCTAAATACTTTTTGTAAGGCTCGTTTTCATCTAACTCTTCTTTTATAATCAATATCTGCTTTTGGTATTCTTCTTCAAAAATAGTTTTGATTTTTGGATTTTCGCCACGAAACAAACTTGTATTACTTTCAATAAAAAATAAAGTAAGTGCTTTTATTCCTTGCTCAAAAAGTTCTTTTTCTTTCTCAAAATGTATTTTGATGGTTTCTCTAATCATTGCTCGCAATGACTCATCAGACAAATCATAATCTACATTTATTATCGTATCATCAGATAAGACGATATTATTTTTATTTCTATTTGCGTATTTGTTTATTTTTTTAATGCTTTTTCCATTGAAAATAGCACCAACTTCTACTTCTCGTCTAGCAACAATTCCATTTGTTAGTGTATTGACAATAGCCTTCTTTTTGTTTTCGATGGCAACAAGTATATCCGTATTTTCAATTATATCTTGTGTATAAACGACAATTTTTTTTACCAAATTTTGTCGGAACGAAGAAATACTATCTAATACATAAGCTACATTAGACAAAGGCAGACTATCCTTTTTCTTTGGAAATGTAGCACCAAAACGCAAATAATAATTATCAAATCCCTCAAAATAAGTCTTGAAAGCATTTCCTTCAAAACGATGAGGTTCGTCCATTATCACAATTGGATTCAAGCGTTTCAAACATTCCAAATATGATTTTGGTGCTTCTTGATTTTTTTCAAATAATTTAGGATTATTTATTTCTTGCTCCAACGGACGATTCAAAATGTTATCACGGCTATTAAACGAGCTAGGAGTCATTACCAAAACGGACAAATGCGACGTGCCGATAAATTGTTTTACTGCTGAAATATTGCCACCTTCATAAACGAAAGTTTCGATTTCTTTTTCTCTTTCATTGGCATAAAAACTTTTAAAATAATCTTTTGTATCAGCTAAATTTGTTTTTGTTCCTTCCCGAATTGGCACAGTAGGAATAAGAACAATAAATTTTTTTTGTCCAAAATTTTTATTGAGTTCAAAAATAGTTTTGATGAAAGTAAACGTTTTTCCTGTTCCTGTTTCCATCATTATATCGATGTTTTTTGTTTCTTGAACAGGAAAGTCATAGTTGTTTTTCCTATGATGTGTTGTCAGCACTTCTTCAAATTTTGCATTTTGGCGAAGGCTTTCGAAAAGATTGACTATATTATTTACACAATCCTCTTGATAGTCTTGTATTTCGTATTGAAACTGCTTTGTTTCCGTTTTTGCACTCATTTTAATATTTCAATTTTATAATTTCGAAGCTACTCATTATTACTTATTTTTCAGAATAGTAAAATAAATGAGTTTACAAATTTAGCATAAAAATATCTAAATATCCCCAAGCTGAGGGCGCATCACAATCTCCTCCACAACAGTCTGATTAGAAAGTGAATAAACAGAAAAAATACTTTCAGCAATATCACTAGAAGGCATAAAACGTTCTATTGGCAAATCTACACCTTCCCAACTAGCCGTATAAGTAGGTCCTGGCATAACAGAAGTAACCTTTACATTGTGTTCTTTGAGTTCTTCACGCAAAACCTTTGTCATGCCATGAAGTGCAAATTTAGAAATACAATAACTCCCACCATTTGGATACGCTGTAATACTTGCCGTCGAACAAATATTAAATAAATGTCCACCTTTTCGCTCTACCAAAATAGGAACTAACATACGTGTAAGATGATAAGCACTAAAGAGATTTGTATGTATTTGCATTTCAAAATTCCCCTCTTCTTCTTCTAAGATTTTGCCCGGTACGAAAACACCTGTGTTGTTTACCATTACTTCAAAACCTTTTTTATTACTACTTTCTTTTTTTGCTTCTTTTTCATTGAGCAAAATAATTTTCTTAGCATATTCTCCAAAAGCAACAATATCATCCTTTTTTGATAAATCAGCCTGTCTGTAATACAAAACAACAGGATTCTGTTTGGTAGAATACTTTGATTCTAATTCTTCTTTGAGTGCAAAGAGTTCTTCATTATTTCTTGAACATGTGATTACATCATGTCCGTTTTGCATAAATTTTTCTAAAATTGCTTTACCAATTCCTTTTGTTCCACCAGTTACGAGTATCATATAATTGTTGTTTTTTATTGATTTCAAACTATTGTCAGAGTTATTTTGGATTACCAAAAAACTACTGACAAAGTTTCTATAAGTTCTATTTTTTTAATTGAACAGGATTTTAACCCTGTTTTTATAGTTTCAATTTCTTTTTACCACAATATTTCCCAAAACAAGAATATCCATTTTAGTTCTTAAAAAACAATCTAATGCTTCTTGGGGCGTATTTACAATCGGTTCATTTTCATTGAAAGAAGTATTCAAAAGAACTGGAACACCTGTTTTTTCTCTAAATGTATCGATGAGCTTGTGATAACGTGGATTTGTAGATGCGCTTACAGTCTGCAAACGTCCTGTTCCGTCGACGTGTGTAACGGCAGGAATGACTTCATGTTTTTCTTTTCTGATAGGATAAACTTTTTCCATAAACGGAACTTTATCTGCGCCTTCAAAATATTCTTCTACGTATTCTTCCAAAATAGAAGGTGCAAAAGGACGGAAACTCTCCCTGCGTTTTATTTTTTCATTTAATAATTCCTTTGCATCTGTACGGCGTGGATCAACCAAAATAGAACGATTTCCCAATGCTCTAGGGCCAAATTCTGCGCTTCCTTGAAACCAACCAATTACACCAGCATCAAGAATTGCATCGGTAACAGTTTTGTATAATTCTTCATCACTCAAAACTGAATATTGAATATCTTTTGCTGTTTCTGTATTTTCTTTTTCGTGTTTGAGAATAGTTTCTATTTCAGTATCCGAATAATTACTTCCTGTGTAAGCATCCCAAATTGGTTCTATTCTCGGTTTTTTGAGTTCTTGATTATAGAAAAATAAAGCCGAACCCAAAGCTGTTCCTGCATCGTGTCCTGCACTTGGAACATATACTTTTTTGAAAGGTGTATTTTGCAAAATTTTTCCGTTTGCAACCGAATTTTGAGCTACTCCACCAGCAACACACAAATTATCTAATCCTGTTTTTTGATGCAAATGATTCAGAATATGAAAAATTACTTTTTCAGTCATTCGTTGTACAGAAGTTGCTAAATTGATATGGTCTTGGCTTAATTCTTCATCTTTTGTGCGAAGTTTTCCAAATTTTTCTACCATTTTATCCGAAAAAATAGCCTCAATAGATGGATATCCACCTTCCCATGCCATTGTTACACCTTCTTTTGCGTGTTTGAAATAGGCTGTATTTAGCTCAAAAAGTCCGTTTGGTAATAAATGAACAACATCTTCTAATTCTTTCAAATAAGTTGGTTCGCCATAAGGCGCAAGTCCCATAACTTTATATTCATCGCCATATTTATCAAAACCAAGATATTGCGTAAAAGAAGTATAAAAAATTCCTAACGAGTGAGGATAAATAACGGTATCTAAAACGGTAATTTGATTTCCTTTTCCTGTTCCTGTCATGGTAGAAGTAAAATCTCCAAAACCATCAATAGACAATAATGCAGCTTCTTCAAATGGAGAAACAAAAAATGCACTTGCCAAATGACTGCGATGATGCTCTACATTTTTTACCTCTGCTTTTAATTGCGAAATAGGAATATTGAGTGCATTCGATAATTCTTCTTTTACATTTGATACTTTTCTTGAATTTGTAAAACGACTAACTAACGTATTCAAACTCACTCCTTTTTTTATTGTATGAAGGATTTTCTTTTGTAAATTAGCTGAAGGGTCACGAGAAATTGTAATATAATCCACATCTTCGATAGAAATACCAGCTTCTTTCAAGCAAAATTTAATAGCTTCAATGGGAAAACCTGCCCAATGTTTTATACGTCTGATACGTTCTTCTTCTGTGGCAGCAATCAAAACTCCGTCTTTGAGAATACAGGCAGAAGAATCGCCATGATATGCATTAAGTCCTAAAATATACATGTATGATAAATGAATGTGAGAATTATGAATTAATCTATTCCTAAAATGAAGTTGCAAAGATAGTACATATAAAAAACTATTCTTTAAAAAATGAGAAATTTTCCTTCTATTCAATTTCTTTACAGATTTGATAATCTAGTTTTGTTACCTTTGTATTCAAGTAGCTGATAGTTTCCAACTGTCAAAAAATAATAGTACAAGAAAATTCATTTATGTTTAATTTATTTTTAAAAGAAATACGCTCTTTTTTTAGCTCTTTGATTGGTTACATTGTTCTTATCATTTTTTTGGTAGCGATGGGACTTTTTGTATGGGTTTTTCCTCAAACGAGTATCTTAGAATATGGTTTTGCTGATTTATATCCACTTTTTTCAGTTGCGCCATACATATTTTTATTCTTGATTCCTGCTATTACAATGCGCTGTTTTGCAGAAGAAAAACGTGCTGGCACAATGGAATTACTCTTTACTCGTCCTATTTCGGACTGGGAAATTATCTTAGGAAAATATTTGGCTGCTTGGATTTTGGTTTTGTTTGCGCTTCTTCCTACTTTGGTTTATTATTATAGTGTCTATCAACTCGGAAATCCTATTGGTAATTTGGATAGTGCAGCCTTTGTAGGTTCGTTTATTGGTCTTATTTTGTTGGGTGCAGTTTTTACGGCGATTGGTGTTTTTGCTTCTTCGCTTACCGAAAATCAAATTGTTGCTTTTATTATTGCTGTTTTTCTGTGTTTCTTTTTGTATGAAGGTTTTACTTCGCTTTCTGGTCTGAATGTTTGGTCAGATACAGCTTATTTTATTAGTCAGTTGGGCATAGACTTTCATTATCAATCACTTAGCAAAGGATTAATAGATTCTCGTAACTTATTATATTTCTTTTCATTGATTATCTTAATGCTTGGTTCGACACAGGTGGTTTTGAGTAGTCGAAAATGGTAGAAATCAGTTATCAGTAACCAGTTTATGAAAATGAAATAATTAGTGTAGGGAAAATGGCTTGCCTTTTCTTGACCAGTAGCAAAAGGAATTTATAAAAAGTAATTTTTTGCTACCTTTAATTAACTACACTATTTGTTTCAAAAAAATCAATACGTCTTAGTCATAGCAAGAGGCGTAACAATCGCAAAATCAGCAACTCCAGTTTTTTCTAAAGAATCTAATTCTTTTTGGTCGGCTGATGTAATGGTCATTATCTTCAAATTTGGATTGTATTTTTTGAGGTAATAAACAATACTTTCGTAATTATCGGAATGATAAGAACCATTGAAATGTAAAAAAATAGAATTTTTAGATTTATCTTTAATAGATTTGGCGTAATATTCATGGATACGATATGCCATAGTTGCATCTTTTACGGCTTGTGCGTAGGCAAAATTTGCAACTCCTTCACTTACATTTTCTGTATCTGTCGAATGAACTCCCATCATCTTGAGCATATTTGCATAAGCAGGTAATTTCAAATCTACTTCGACAGGCAAAGGCATCATAAAACGTTTTGCATCTTCTGTCAGAGAATCCAAACTAGATAAACCCTTTTTCGAAACCAAAGAAGCATAACGGCGAGGAATATTTGTAGCCACAAAAGTAAGTTCGTTTTCCTTTGCAAATTCTACCAAAGGCTTATAATCTGTTTTATAATTATTCCATAATCTAGCTTCAGTTTCAAAGTTTTTTTCTGTGATAATATCATTCAGATATTCATCTAAAATAGTTTGATTATCAGCCTCAAACATTTCTGCACCTAAAAGTAGATTATTCTTACCGTTTCTTTTACTTTGACTTTCAGATTTATTTTCAATTACAACTTTATATAACTCTTTTGTCAATTCAATTTGTAACCAATGAATAATTGGGTTATTATGACTTTCTCCAAAAAGAATAATATCAGCTTCTTGTGCTTTTTCTACAATGGATTTGTAAGAAGTTTTTTTTCCTTCCTTATCAAAAATTTGATAGGCTGGTTTGTCAGTTTGGAAAGCCATAAGCAAGAATAATAAGGCAAAACATGAGTAACTATATTTTTTCATAGAATAATCAGAATTGATTTTTGTGTAGCTGGCAGTTTCCCAACCGTCAGCTACTTTTAATTTTTAGAAAAATCCACCTACACGAATTTGTAAAGGACTTCCGTAAAGAGAATTATCTTGATTATAAAAAGGATTATACAAAGCCGTAATTGTAAATGCAGAGCGATTTCCTATTGGTAAAGCTAAACCTCCACCAATAAAAAAAGAAGGAAACAAACTTGTATTTTCTACTCTACCCGAAAAACTTCCATAGGATAACTTAGCAAATAATGCTTCATATTCAGCGTGTGCAAATAAATTACCTGCTCCTAAAAAATCATTTGCTATAGTATAGCGAGAAAACAAACGCCCACCATATACACTCTGACTTACATCAAAATCTCTATCGTTTTGATACTGATAAGTTGCTCCAACTCCTAATGAAAATTTTGGAGTAACTCTGTATCCTACCATCGGTGAAATATCCACAAATGTCCATCTCCCAAAACTAGCACCAAAATTTCCACCAAAGAAAAGACGATCAATGAGTGGTATTTTTTCCTCATCGTCTTTTTCTTTTTTGTCTTCTTTCTTTTCTTCTTCTTTTGGTTTTTCTACTTCTACACCTTCTACTTGTGCAAAAGAAACAGAATAGAAAAAGGATAATGCAATAATTAAGATTAGTTGCTTCATTGTTTTTGTAGGTTTTATATTTTTATTTCTTCCGAAGGCTGAAGCCTACGGTACATTTTCGCACACTAAAGTGTACGCTACATTTTAATAGGCTCTTGTTTTTTTGCCTTCCATAAAATTAATAAAGGCTTGATTAGCTACTCTGTTGCCTCCTTGTGTTGGATAGTTTCCTGTAAAATACCAATCTCCTAAATGATTAGGACACGCTTTATGCAAATTTTCTACTGTTTGATAAACTACTTTTACTTCAGCTTTGATATTTTTTGAAATAATCTCGGCTACTTTATCTGAAACTTGTTCGTACTCAAACATATCATACAATTCTTTGACATGATTCACTACTTTTTCTAAAGGTAACTTTTTCGATTCCAAACACTTTTCATAGACATCATCTAGCATATATTTCAAATGATGTTGTTCTAAAAGCGCCAGTAAAGCACGAAAAACAACAAATTCATGTTGCCTAGACATATCAATTCCATAACAATCAGGAAAACGAATTTGAGGAGCAGACGAAACAATAACAATTTTCTTAGGTTCTAATTTGTCCAACATCGTCAAGATACTTTTTTCAAGTGTTGTTCCTCTCACAATCGAATCATCAATGACGACAAGCGTATCAATTCCTTTTCTGACAATTTCATACGTTGTGTCATAAACATGCGCCACCATATCATCTCTTTGAGCATCTCCAGTAATGAACGTTCTCATTTTAGAGTCCTTAATTACCAATTTTTCTACTCTAGGACGGAAAGACATAATCTTTACCTCTTGTTCTTTTGATAATGATTCGTCGTGGTTTAATGTTTTTTCCCTCCGTGCTATCAAATGATGCTCTACACCTTTTACCAAACCCAAAAATGCAGTTTCGGCAGTATTAGGAATATACGAAAAAAGAGTATTTTCTAAGTCATGCTCAATCGCTTCCAAAACTTGATGATGCAACTGACGACCTAGCATCTTTCGTTCATTATAAATCTCTGGGTCTGTTCCTCTTGAAAAATAAATTCTTTCAAAACTACACGACTTTTTCGGTAGAGGTTCTTGAAACTTGATTATTTCATAATTTGCCTTTTTATCTACAATCAATGCATGACCTCCTTCAAGTTCTTGTATTTCAGAATACTCACAATTAAAAGCAGTCTTGATTGCAGGTTTTTCAGAAGCAGCCACAATAACCTCATCATTGACATAATAATAAGCAGGACGAATACTTGCCGGATCACGAGCTACAAAGGCATCTCCATGACCAGCCATCCCTACCATGACATATCCACCATCAAAATCGTTGCAAGAACGTTCTAATATTTTTTTCCAATCGATACTTTGCTCTATTTTTCCGATGATTTCCTCATTAGTAAGTGTTTGAGTGTGTTCTTGCGTTTCACTTTCGTAGTTTTTGCTATTATTCTTACCATTCGGACTTACATCAAAAGCTAATTTTGCTCTTTCTTCTTGCTGATATTGAGCATAAAAATGTTGATTTTCTCTATCCAAAAAATGCCCTATTTTTTCTAAAGCTGTAATTGTATCGCCTTGTTCTTGTGGAAATTGCCCTAATTCTGCCAAATGACTAAATAATTCTTCGGCATTGGTCATATTAAAATTTCCTGCTAAAAGTAAATTTCGGCTTCTCCAGTTACTACTTCTCAAAAGTGGATGACAAAAACGCACATCATTTGCACCATACGTCGCATAACGCAAATGCCCTATAAACAATTCGCCAGCAAAAGGAACATTTTCTTTTACCCATTTGGCATTATAGTATTTTTTACCTTCTTTTTGAGCCTTACTAAACTTCTTTCCTACTTTATTAAAGATATGATTAATGGGCTGTTCTTCAATCGAACGAAGACGGTCAATGTATTGATGACCTTTTTTCATATCAATTTTGATACTTGCTAGTCCTGCACCGTCTTGCCCTCGGTTGTGCTGTTTTTCCATCAATAAAAACATTTTATTGACAGGATAGGCAGGCGTTCCATATTTTTCGATATAATATCCAAGTGGTTTTCGAAGGCGTAAGAATGCTACTCCACATTCATGTTTTAGAGATTCGCTCATAATAGAAGAAAGAAAAGGTGGGAATGAATTATGTATTCTGATTCAATTATCAATTCAATTATCATACAAAGATAGCCATAAAATCAGTAAAAGTCTTGAAAAAAACCTTAATGAAAATGCTCAACAACTGCCATCGTAATTCTACTAATACAAGTTAGTTTGCCTTCTTCATTAGTCATTTTAATTTCCCAAACGTGTGTTTTTTTGCCTACATGAATAGCTGTTGCTGTTCCATACACCCATTTTCCTTTCGAAACAGGTCGGATATGATTTGCATTTATTTCCAATCCCATACAGGCATATTTTTCTGTATCAACGCTCATATTGGCAGCAATACTTCCCAATGTTTCGGCAAGAACAACAGAACCTCCACCATGCAAAACGCCCATAATTTGTATATGACGCTCATCAACAGGCATTTTCCCACTCAATGTGTTTTCTGTAACTTCTGTAATTTCGATGCCTAAAAAACTAACCATTGTGTTTTTTTGTCCTTCATTGATTAGTTCTACTGGTTTTATTTTGATACTCATTTTGTGATTTGCTTTTAATTTTGAAATAAAAATTCGTTTTGTCTTAAAATTCAAATTTATTGAAATAGTTTAGAATAATTTGAGGTAATTTTGAATTTTAAAGTTTTATATGACAGTCCATAAACTGTCAGCTCCTATATATGAATAGAAACCAAAAAATTTATTTCCTGTTCGCTGTTATTTCCATTCTGCTTGGATTGCTTTCCCGAACACGCCTAACTCCTGCCTTAATTTATCCTTATTTGGGAGATTATTTATATGCCGTTTTATTTTTCTGTATTATTGGATTTATTTTTATAAAAAGTAGTCCTTTAAAAGTGGCTCTAATTAGTCTGTTTATTTGTTATTGCATCGAATTTTTTCAGCTCTATCAAGCCGATTGGCTCACAACTCTCAAAAGTTATAGATTAGCTAGGTTAGTTTTGGGAAATAGCTTTTTATGGAGTGATATAATTAGTTACACATTTGGCGCAATGACAGGATACATTTTAGAAACGCTATTTTATTCTAAAAAATAATTCTATTTCTTTCAACAGACTAGGAAGTCTGCTGTACGTTTTTTCATAAATAATCAAAACAAAATCTTTATTTGTCAATCAAATTGCTACTTATATACACATGAATTTTTATCAAAAAATTATTTCTTTTCTATTTTAACTATTTTAATTTTGTCTTATGAATATTTTTTCATTCCGTTCTAAATTTCTCTCTTTATTTTTTATACTGAGCTTTTTTGCACAATCTAGTTTTTCTCAACAAGTAATAACAGGAGATGTAGAAATCTACGACCCTTCAACAATTTTATATTCCTATAAGATTGACCTCACAAAAACAAATAATGACCAAGTTCCTGTCGAACTTTTAATCACAAACTTAGACAAATTCCGACCTGCTGTCGAACCAACAGACCCACCAAAAGAAGACTCTATTTCTTTTTTTATGCCAAAAATTGTCCCCGGTACGTATCGTATTTACGATTTTGGTCGCTTTTTGAGTGATTTTAAAGTTTTTGATAAAGAAGGCAATGAAATTGGTTTTTCTCATCCTACTGAAAATGAATGGCGTTTTCCTGCTAAAAATGTATCTAAAATTACATATTTGGTAGATGATACTTTTGACTCGCAAGAAAAAAATAAAGTCTTCGAACCGGGGGGAACAGATATTGAAGAGGATGTTTTTGTAATCAATACACACGGTTTTTTTGGTTATTTGGAGGGTTTAAAACGCAACTCTTTTTTGCTGAATGTTATCAAACCTAAAAAATTTTATGGTTCTACTCCTTTGACTCCTATCAATACGGGAGAAAAAGAAGACCTTTATTTGGTTTCAGATTATCATCTTTTGGCAGATTCTCCGATGTTGTATTGTGTTCCTGATACGGTTACTTTTGATGTAGGGGGAGCTGAAATTTTGGTTTCGGTTTTTCATGGAAAAGGAGCTGTAAAAGCAAAAGAAGTTGCTAAAGAAGTTCAGAAATCATTAGAAGCTCAAAAAAATTATCTAGGGGGAACGTTGCCTATCAAAAAATACGCTTTCTTGATTTATATTTTTGATGGTTTTAGTAATTCGGGTTCGTATGGAGCGTTAGAACATTCGTATTCTTCACTTTATTTCTTGCCTAATATGCCTACTTCTCGTCTTGCAAACACAGTTGTAGAAATTGCTGCTCATGAGTTTTTTCATATCTTGACTCCTCTTTCTATTCATTCGGAACAGATTCATTATTTTGATTTTATCAATCCTAAAATGTCAAAACATTTGTGGCTCTATGAAGGCGTTACTGAATATTTTGCCAATCATGTTTTGTTACAACAAGAACTTATTTCTTTAGAAGAATTTTTGGACAAAATGCGTGAAAAAGTAAGTGAAGCCAACAATTATTCTGATGTTCCTTTTACAAAAATGAGTTTGGGCTGCTTAGATGAACATGCCGACGAATATGGAAATGTCTATGAAAAGGGGGCTTTAATTGGTTGGATGCTGGATATTCGTTTGAGAGAATTATCTGATGGAAAGTATGGTTTGATGAACTTAATGCAAGATTTATCAAAAAAATATGGCACAGAAAAGCCTTTTGAAGACGACAAACTTTTTGATGTAATTGCCGAGATGACCTATCCAGAAATTCGTGCTTTTTTTACTGATTATGTAGAGGGAAGCAAAGAACTTCCGTACACAAAATACCTAAAAACTATTGGTATAAATACAACAGGCGATGGAACAGAAGAGGTCTTTAATTTTGGAAATATTGGTTTGGCAGTCGATCCAGAAACTAGAGAAGTAAGTGTTTTTAATATGGAAGGTGCAAATGAGTTTGGCAAAATGTTTAAAGAAGGCGATGTTATTTTGAAAATAAACGACCAAAAAGTAGATGCTACTAATTTCCTAGACTTAATTACAGAAGCGAGTTATAAGGAAAATGAAGAAATGAAAATCTTAGTAGCTAGAAAAAAAGGCAGAAAGAGAAATAAGATTAAAAAACAACTCTTAAAATCGAAGCCTGTATTTGTAGAACAAGAACAAGATTTTGGCTTTGAAGAGATTCAAGAAAAAAACGAAAAACAAATCAAACTTTTGAAGGCTTGGGAAAAGTGAGAAGTTAAATAAATAAATCTTATAAAAATGTACTCCATAAAAAAGGTCTTTACTTCATTGTAAAGACCTTTTTTATATCAAATGAATAATTTATAATAGTGATTACAACTATAATTTATTATTATTCGTTTGTTGCTGGGTTTTTAGTTTTATTATGTTCAATAATAGCTTTTTCACTCATTGTAGCACGCTCTGTAAAGCTATCATACAAAATTTTGTATGTTTCTACATCTGGAGCAAGTGATATTGCAGCTTTATACGCCATAGCAGCTTCTGCATAATAACCTGTTTCTTCTAAATACTGAGCTTTGATAAGATGTCCTAGAGCAGTATCATCACCAATTTGGTCTAATTGCTCACGAATTTCTTTCTTTGCAGCATCCTCTTTTTCTTTAGCAATAACTTGATTATCAGAATTGATGTTTTTCTTGTCCTCATCTGCCACTTCTACTCTATAAAGAATAGTAGTTTGGTCTTTCAATTCAGGACGAGAAAAATCAATAACATAAGATGTTTCTTTAGTTACTTCAGAATAAAGTTCCTTGTTACGTAAATCTGTAAGTACAACACGGTATTCTCTTACATCTTTAGGATTAATATTAGCTAAGTCTTCATAAACAAACCATTCGATTTCCATTTTGTCGCCTAACATCTTTACTTTACTTTCTTGAAGAATAGTAATTTTCTTCAAACCTGCACGCTTTACAGCACCTGTTTTTTGCATGTGTTTATAACGATTGTCGCCACTTGCTTCCTCAGCAGAAGTTGTAAGTTCAGAAACTACATAGTTGGCATAACGAGCAGTAAGACTAGAGCCATTACTTGCCTTTAAGTTACTAGCAAGTTCGTTTACTTTATAAGTTCCTTTAGTACGGAGTTCGACAGTTTGTCCGTTGGTATGTAAAAGACCTAAATACCCTCCTTCTTCCATAACGATAACGTCAGAATTATTGAGCTTAGAGCCTACACGAATTGCATTTTTAGAAGCTGTGTTGTTTCCTTTTGCAGTCAGAACACGGAAGGCATAATCTTGAGCCATTGTAGTTCCACCGATTAGTAACATAAGAGCTACTAGGAATAGTGATTTTGTTTTCATAGTTTTAAAATTTAGTTGAGATAAGGTATTTGTAAATTTATTTTTTATAATATAGTTCTGAATTTTTATTTGAAAGACATAGTTTATTCAAACTTGTTTTTCTTAATGTAGTAGCATTATGTAACTAACTACTTTTTTTATAGAAGGTTTGTTAATAAAGCTTTTCTATTATTTCTAGAAAAATCGAACAAAAAATAATCATATAGTAGTTTTACGTAAAAACTTGATAAAAAGATATAAAAATCTGAAATTTTTCTATGATTTTTATAATTTTATTACTAAATACAGATTTTAGGCTTTTTGTTTCTATTTATTTGAGCTTGCTAGTCTTTCCAATTAGTCTTTCTAATTTTAGCTCGTTTTTAGTTTTTATTCATAGGCACGAGTAGATTTAGGATATAGATTAGTCAAAATAGCCAAAAATACTTCTAGTACATCTCCAGACAATACTACTGCCAAAACTCCTAGTGTTACTTCTAACATTAGATTATAAGTAGCGAGTGTCCAAATAAAAATAAATACGAATATAACTACTTCAACAAGCTGAACTCCTTTTGTGATAACGTCGTACCAAGTTCCTAATTTTCTATGAAAATAGATGTAAGAAAATAATACAGCATTTGCAAACGCCATCAGCACAGAAACAATAATCGCCAAATAAGAAGGAATAACATCGATATAATTTTCGTGTACTATCATCGAAATCATATTGGCATGAATCATAATTCCATACATATCAGTCGCTGCCCTTCCAACAGGACGTGTATTCATGGGCGTATAATATCTGTCATCTACACCGTCTTCTTCAAGAAAAGTAGATCCCATGTAACCCATAATTACAATTTTATCTTTAAAAAAAGACGGATCAAAATTTTCTTGTAAGACATCTACAGGATCAATGACCATAAATTTATCCCAATCTCCACGATAATAAATCGTTTCTACTTCGTTATTTCGTGCTAAAAGTTTTTCTGCTTTCTTGGGATACGCAATTTGTGTTACCTTCGTTGCAAAACTATAAGCTACCGAGTCTTTTACTTTTTCTTTTGGAGAAACAATACGAGCCGTTTCAAATTTTGTGTCTTCATCTGTAACTACATTTACGTAAGCCGTCTGTACATATTTTTGGAAAGATTCGAAAGGCAATCCCAAACTATCAAACCTTTTACTTTTTTCATTTGGTTTTTCTAATTTTGAAGCAAAAACAATAGGACATCTATCACTTGCAATTTGTAGAAAGGCTTCTAAAGTAGAATCTTGTTCATAAGATCTCGGTCCTTCCAAAAGTGCATCTAACCCAATTACTTTAGGGTTGTGTCTTGAAATAATTTCAATTTGCGCTCCCAATCCATCACGATGCAAATAACCAATATTTACAATGACTATATTTGTATCTATTTTTATTTTTTCATTATCTCTAATTTGAGAAAAATAAACATCAGAAATTTTGAAGTTATTAATTGTCTGTTCGAAGATATTAAGAAAATCAAAATTTACGGCAAGTGTCTGTAACAGAAACATAAACGCAAAAATGACAATCGTCCCCGAAATGGTTGCAATATTAAATATTTTTCGTAAAAAGTGCATTCGCAAATTGGTAAGATGTAAAATAGAATAAATATTGACTTTACTATTTTTGTAAGAAGAACTCGTCTTTACAATTTCAAAGATACAAATTATTTTTCGATGCGTTTGTACGTTGTGAAAGTTTTTTTGATGCAAAATTGAAATTGAATTTTCTATTTTACATAAAATAACATTTTTTTAGCAAGAATCAGAAATTCAGACTTGTATTTTTCTCATTTTTGTTTAACTTTTCTATCAATAGGCTAAATAAACCGATAATTCTACATGATAAATCAACACTTTATCAACATAGCAAAACTATTTCAATTTTTATGGCAAAAATCAGACGTTCACGTTTAGCAGCTCAAGAATATATAGACGGAATTTTGGCTCACAATCCTTTTATTTTGAGTAGAGCCATTACACTTATAGAAAGTCAGTTGGAAAGTGATAATGAGCTTGCCACACAAATTATTGATAAACTGATGCCTTACACAGGAAATTCTATTCGTGTAGGAATTACAGGTGTACCGGGGGTTGGAAAAAGCACCTTTATCGAAACTTTTGGGCTTTATTTGGCAGATTTAGCTACTGAATTAGAAAATAAAAATAAAAAAATAGCCGTTCTTGCCATTGACCCCAGTAGCCAACGTTCGGGAGGAAGTATTTTGGGAGATAAAACACGTATGGAAAAACTCTCAAATCACAAAAACGCCTATATTCGTCCTTCGCCAGCTCGCAGTTCTTTGGGTGGAGTAAGCCGAAAAACTAGAGAAACGATGCTTTTGTGTGAAGCAGCAGGTTTTGATATAATTTTGATAGAAACAGTAGGAGTTGGGCAGTCTGAAACGATTGTAAAAGGAATGGTAGATTTTTTTCTTTTATTAATGTTGGCAGGTGCAGGCGATGAGCTGCAGGGAATAAAACGTGGAATTATGGAAATGGCTGATATGCTAGTCATTACTAAAGCTGATGGAGAAAATAAAAATGCAGCTACAAAGGCTAAATCTCAATACAAACATGCTTTACATCTTTTTCCACCTAATGATGCCAACTGGACAGTTCCAGTAGAAATTTGTTCGGCGTTAGAAAATGAAGGAATAGAAAAAATTTGGAAAAGCATTGAAGACTTTGTAAAACAAACAACTTCAAATGGATTCTTTCAAACGAACCGTAGTCAGCAAAATAAACAATGGCTACATCAAACTATTGAAGAACATCTGAAGAGAGATTTTTATGCAACTAAATTAATTAAAAGTCAATTATCTGATTTAGAAAAACAAGTCGCAAACGGAACTAGAAATGCCGTAGAAGTAGCAAAAGAACTTTTGAAAAATTATTATCAAGCAAAATAATTTTACAGAGCGTATTTCGTTTTTTTCAACAAAAATTAAATAGTTTTTAGATTTTATATTGATTTTTTTCTAAAAAAAGTGTACTTTGAGTTCAAATATCAATACTACTGCTTTATGTCTTCTAAAATCAATGCAAGACAACTGACTAATTTTATTTTTTACTAATTTTTTAGGCTTCTCTCTTATTTTTTGATTGTGTTTTCTTTATTTCGTTCGAATAAGTAAAGAAAATATTTTACTTTATTTTGAGAAAAGCAAAGAAGTTATTAATTTGAAAAAAGTATGGTTTCTACCTTAGAATCATCGATTAAAGAACAACACACACACACTACTCCTCTAATTTCTGAAAAAAATATGGAGCATATTCTCGTTCCCATTAATTTTACACCTGCTACTGACATTTCCTTAGCTCACGCCGTAGGAATTGCCCAAACCTCTCACAAGGTAGTTATTATGTGTCATTTTGTTACCTCTACCATTCCGGCAGGTGCAAATATGAACTTACACAAACGAGAAATAAAAGAAAAACATGAAAAAGCATACATGGAAATGCGTGTTTTGCTTTCTCGATATGAAAATCATACCTACAACGGAACAGGACAGCCAGTTATGATTGAGCCTTTAGTCATGGAAGGACATCCAGACGATGCAACAGAAAAAATTATGCAAGATAATGTTATTGCTATGATAGTTTTGTCGCATAAAGATAGTAGCGAAATAAAAGATTTATTTCTGAATAATAAAGTGGTCAGAGAGGCAAATTGTCCTATCCTCACAATCCCTGAAGATGCTACCTACAAACCATTAGAATATGTTGTTTATGCAGCTAATTTTGATGGAAATGATGCAACAAGAATCCGTGATTTGATAGAACTTACCAGTAACTTTGATGCAAAACTAGACTGTTTGCACGTTTGTACAGACGGAAAAAAATTACGAGAAGAAAATGAAAAAATGCAAGAACTTCAAGCTGAGTTTGATGTTGTTTTGTTTAGCAAACTTAGTTTTAAAGTAATTCGTGATTCTAAAAGTGTAACTAATGGTCTAGAAAATTATCTTTCAAATCACAAACCTGATATACTTGTGATGCTAAAAACGGAAAAGACTTTTTTTAAAAAGCTTTTTGGTAATAAAGAAAGCATCCGAAAAATGGCTCTTGACAACGGAATGCCGATAATGATTTATAGAGAACCTAAATAAAGTTAGAACTTAAATTTTTTTCAACCGTCAACGAGGTTTCACCGTCGTTGAGATTAAAAAATAAAAATAGTAGGGTACAATAAAAAAAACCTATTCAAATAAATGGATAGGTTTTAAAGTATTTTGTATCTGTTTTCACTTTACAAGATAAAACTAATTTTATTTTATCTATCCAATTTGAAAACAATAGGAATATTCATACGAACTTTTACAGTTTTACCACGCTGTTTAGCTGGCTGCCATCTTACAGACTCTCTCAGTACTCGTTCTGCTTCTTCATCACAGCCTCCACCGATTCCTTTTACTGCCTTTACATCTGTCAATTTACCACTTTTATCTACTACAAACTGAACAAATACTCTACCTTGAATGCCCATTTTTTTAGCTTGTCTTGGATATTTTAATTCTTTCTGAACATACTTATAAAAAGCATCCATTCCACCTGGGTAAACAGCATTTTGCTCTACAATAGTAAATACTTGTTCTACTTCTTCTGCTTGACGAGGAGCTTCAATAGCTGTTACATCAGTTACGATATTATCAATTTCGATTTCTACATCTTCAATTTTGATTTCGATGTTTTCATCTAATTCAATATCATTTTCTACTTCCACAATCTCTTCTGGAGTTACTACCTGTACTTTTGGTGGTGGTGGTGGTGGAATATTTGTAAGAGGAACATCGATGATTTCTTCTGTTTCTGCAACAGGGGCTACATATTCAGCCAAATCTTCGGTGTCTTCAAATTTCCAAGTGAAAGCCACAAGCATCATTCCTACACTTATGACAAGACCAATACTAAAGAAAAGTCCTGAATAATAATTTGCATCTACATCGTAAAATTTACGAAGGATACCCACTTCAGGCTGTTTGATTTCGCCTGCTAATATTTTTTTGCCGTTATTATCTAAAACGCCTTTGAAAAGAAAGATTAAACCAATTGAAATGGCGAGCAATCCTCCTATAAGTATTAAACCTAACATATTTTTTTTAGTTTTGAAGTGAAAAAGAGTAAACCAAAAGTAAAAAGACTATTATAAAGTTCCTAATCTGAAACGATTTTTTTTCTAAAAAGTCAATAATTTTCTCAAATTATTATCATTATTATCATTGTTATCATTGTTATCATTGTTATCATTGTTATCATTGTTATCATTTAAGAAATCTATTTTGAATGCCTTTCTACCCTTACAATCCAAAAGAAACTAAAAAGTAACATTATTTATCAAAAACTTTTGAAATCTTTAAAAAAATTGAATTTCTCTGTGTTCCTCTGTAAACTCCGTGTTTAATGAAAATATATACTTAATTTTGTTTAGATACGAATAATTAAAACTAATCACTACTCCATGTGGATAAAACAGCTCAGTCTTACTCATTTCCGAAATCACGAAGATACAAAGTCTTCTTTTGAAGAACATATTAATTGTCTTGTTGGCAAAAATGGAAGTGGAAAAACGAATCTTTTAGACGGAATTTATTATCTCTGTATTGGTCGTGGTGCGTTTAGTTATACGGATACGCAGCATTTGCAACACGGCAAAACTTTTTTTTCATTAAAAGGAACTTTCGAAAAAGAAGGTAGAAAAAATACGGTTCAGTGTATTGTAGAGAAAGGAAAAGCGAAAGTTATAAAATTAAATACAAAGCCTTATCCCAAAATCAGCGAACATGTAGGAAATTTCCCTTGTGTTTTGCTTGCGCCAAACGATACCGATTTGATACGAGAAAGTAGCGAACTAAGACGCAATTTTTTTGATACTATTATTTCTCAAATTCATAAAAATTATATTCAGCTTCTCATCAAACAAAAACAGATTTTAAGACAGCGAAACCAGCTTTTGAAAGATGCAGACCAGCAAGAAAAGTTCTTAAAGAAAGATGTATTAGAAATTTATGATGCACAACTTTTGCCTATTTTTTCAGAAATTCATCGTTTTAGAAGTGAATTTATAAATGAGTTTGTGCCTATTTTTTCAGAAATTTATGCAACTCTAGCAGATGAAGAAATGAAAATAAATTATCGTTCGCACTTAGAAGGCAATAAAAAAGAAGAAATTATAAAAGAACAAGAGGAGGAAATAGAAAACGAAAATCAAGAAATAGACGAAACAGAACCTAAAAAATCAAAACGAACTAAAAAAGAAACGCTTAGTTTTGAAAGTATTTTTAAAGGAAATGTATTAAAAGATTTGATTTTACAACGCACAGAAAAAGGAACACATAGAGACGATTATAAATTCTTACTAAGAAAGAAACCATTAAAACATTACGGTTCGCAAGGACAGCAAAAATCATTTGTAATTGCTTTAAAACTAGCTACATTTTCTATTATTTATAATCAAACTCAGATAAAACCGATTTTATTATTAGATGACATTTTTGATAAATTAGATGAAAGCAGAATTGAAAATCTTTTAAAACTCCTTTCAAAATCTGACTTCGGACAAGTATTTGTAACCGATGCAAGACCAGAAAGAACACGAAAATTACTAGATTCTTTTGGCAGACCGATTGCTTTTTTTGAAGTGAAAGATGGAAATATTACCAACCCTTGACAAGGCTCAAATGAAGCCATTGTCAAGGTTTATAAAGTTTCTTTTTACCTAAGTTTGACTTTACTATTTTATCTCCATCAAGCTACTGCTTGTGTCACTAAATCAG
>Ga0051981_10000354_pt1 | contig 22198 bp, 17 predicted proteins | sample CryGey13umfilter_3_FD_59644 | JGI IMG/M metagenome (GOLD analysis project Ga0051981, IMG submission 59644) | Groundwater microbial communities from aquifer in Utah, USA - Crystal Geyser 4/10/14 3 um filter | ecosystem: Environmental > Aquatic > Deep subsurface > Groundwater | place: USA: Utah... | reverse complement strand
GACTCGAACACACACACACACACACACACACACACACACACACACACACACACACACACACTGGTTCACAAAACTCTCTGAAAAGGCCAACGACCTTTGCGGCCGTCGCGGAAGACCGTCGTTGTGCAATTTTCTCATTATATGTTCAGCGGAAAGCCAGCCTACAATGGACAACCGTAGGGGCATCAATCATCAAACATTTAACTTCGATCACCAATACAGCAATTTACAGTCATCCTTGGAGGCTCTAAAATTAAGGAAAGACATGGAAGATACTACGGCAAGAACCGAAGACTCGGATTGTGCCAGTGATTGTGGCAAGGCCACGCCAAAATATGCTAGGAACATCGAAGAAGGAGGACGAGAAGAACCAGTGGTGACATCAACAGAGGATCCATGGGACAGCTTTGCTAAAGATGTTGTGGTTGCTGCTGCTGATCACGATGATGATGGTGATGATGATGATGATGATAACGAATTAGTTGTTACTACATCAACGGATCAACCATTGCAAACGACTGACGGAGATACCGCTGATGCTGCGAATAATACTGATCGTGAAGAACCAGTATCTGTGGATCAACCAACACAAAGAAGTAATGGCGAGATAGCTGACGTTGCACAAGAAGATAATTTTTTGGAAGGACCGGTCGTTACTTCGGCGCATGAGCCCTTGCAAAGAGTCGACGAAGATGAGGAATCTGATAGTGAATTGACCGCCGAAGTGGACTACAATCTTGATGCGGAACCTTCCTCATCGAGTCACAGTCAAAGCCTTAGCCATAACTTGTCGCAACAAACGTACACTCTTCTCAGCAAGGCTTCAGGACACTCGAGGGGTTCCCAAACGTCCAATGGATCTCTGAAAATTTTCAGAAAGCCTACGGAATGGAAAAATAGCGGTCACGATTCGCTCTCCTTTCTGGAACCGTTTGATAATGACCTGGACGAGTCTGAAAATGCCGCAGACGAAGACGATCTCAAAGTTTTGTGTTCGCGGGATTCGAAGCGTCTCAAATTGTTAGGAGAAGGGGCGTTCGGACAGGTATGGCTTGTAAGGCACAATCACAAATCCTATGCGTTGAAGGTGGCGTCCAAATACGATTTACTTGCGGAAGGAGCGGTCCATGAATTGGTCCGCGAGCGAGAAATTATGAGTCAACTCGATCATCCCTTCATTGCACGTCTGTGGGCAACCAATCAAGATCATGACTTTGTATATATTTTAGAGGATTACTTGGCAGGTGGAGAATTATTTTCCGTTTTGGAACGAGCAGGTGGTAAAATTGCTCCCTCTGTGGCGCAAATATGTAAGTAACAACCGCCGAAGTAATACTTTCGCTGGTGTATCATGGAAACCCAAGAAGCAATCTCACTTGTCTCTTTCTAATTGAATCTATTTCCAGACACGGCTTGTATTGCTGATGCCCTTGCCTACTTGCACAAGAAACACATCATATACAGGGATCTGAAACCGGAGAACGTAATGTTGGACAAACGTGGTTTCCCTACACTTATCGACTTTGGCTGCTCGAAACAATTGACGGCCGAGGACGGATATCAGACACGCACTTTATGCGGTACACCGCGATTCGCCTCGCCCGAAATGGTCGACCCGGCAAGTTTTGGTGGAGGGCATGGTATCGGGACGGATCATTGGGCCCTGGGTATTTTGTTGTACGAAATGATCGCCGGCGAAAACCCGTTTTGGTATGATGGCATGCCTGAATACGAATTATTCGAACAAATTGCAAACGGAGATCCGAGTTGGAAGGCTCTATCGGCCGTGTGTGCCCCGGAAGTGGTCACTGATTTAATACAGAAACTGTTGATCAAGAACCCGGTCGAGCGATTGGGGGCACATAGCGAAGACCAAGTGTTAAAGCACGCGTGGCTAGTTCCGATCAATGTTCGAGGAATGGGACGGGTCCAAGCACCGTGGGTTCCAGATTTGACAGATCCCACCGACACTCATTATTTTGATGACTGGGAGGATCAAGTCGAAGACCGCTTTGCTCAGACGTATCCTAACTTGACGGAAAAAGAAGAAGCGAACTTTGCCGAATTTTAATTTCGTTTTTGCAAGATATGTGAAGGAACATCCACAATTCCAATCGATCATGAAATGTCTAAACTCTACCCCCTGTCATTGTAACATATAAAATAAAATGATGAAAATGAATATTATCTTCCTTATGCTTTGTTGGCATAGTTTCGTGCACCAAAGATGGTGGAACCCACGCGTACGTTGGTGGAACCCTTTTCAATGGCTTGGACGTAATCGCCCGACATACCCATACTCAATTCAAGTTCAACGCCGAGCTTTCCTTGTACCGTATCGCGACAACTCACAAGTGTATCAAAACATGACATGTCACCCGGTGCACCAATCGTCATGAGTCCCATGAGTTCTAAATTTTCGCATTCAGTGGTGATCTGTTCGCACAATTCCGAAACTTCGGCCGGTTCACAACCCGATTTGGATTCTTCCCCCGATGTGTTGACCTGTACAAACACCCTGAGTTTACCTTGTTTCCCCGCCACTGCGTTGTTCAGCTTGGTGGCGAGTTTGAATTTGTCAACTGTTTCCACCACGAGTCGCGAGACATCATCAAAGGCATTCACCAGCATGTTGGCCTTGTTGGATTGCAGATTGCCGATGAAGTGCCACTGCACATCGTCGGCCATTAAGGGTACCTTCTCCACCAATTCGCGCGCATAATTTTCACCAAAGATACGGCAACCCCCCTCATCGTAGGCTTTCAATAATAATTCGATAGGTTTCGTCTTGCTTACGGCCACCAAACGAACGTGTTTATCGGGATATGGGCTCTTGGCCGATCGAATTGATTCCCTAACGAGTCTCAAGTTCTCGGCGACATCGATGTCATCTATGTCGGATGTGTCTGCTGCCGTCGTTGACATATTGCAGCGAGTAATACCCGATAAGATAGAAGGATGGTACGGTAAAGAAGGACAGATATCACCGTTACCACGTGCGGTAGTAACAAGTCGTGTGGAAGTAGTCGTCCTCGACGAGGAAACGAAGGCACAACGTGTGAAAAGTAAACTTTTCTGTTGTTGCTGTTGTTGAATGGCGAACCAAGCCAAGGCCGACCAAGCTTTCATCCGCGATACGCGCTGACTGTGATAGACACTTTGTTTGTGTTTGTGTTTGTGTTGGATTCCAACCTGCAGCCGATTTCTACTGTCCGGTAGGTTTTGATCGTATCCGTTCTTTTTTTTTATCCTCTGTCGGGATGAGACTATGAGAGAGGAGAGGTGATTTTCTCTTCCCTTCTGTCGTCCGATCTTTCCGTGGCGATGAGCACTACGGTACGTCACTCACATCATAATCTTCACGTGAACCTACACCTAACTCTAATTAAAAATGGAACCATGCTAATGACGTAGGAGCGGTAGTAGTGTATGGATGACGTGCCATAATTTTTTCCAAAGATGATCATAACTAGAGGAGTACTCACTACTCTGCCTACGAACTTGAGATACGATCCTCTTGTTTGTGAGGGAGGAGGTGCATCGTGCATCCCCTTGGCTGGAATGTGAAAGTCGGTCGGTCTCCCCATCACTCTTGTCACTCACGCTCGGCCCTCACGGACATAACAACAACAATATTTGTGCCGATCGTGTCTCCGTGTGAGATAGCCTCGTGTTACTGTTAGCCTTCGCAATCGTATACTGTCAAACTTACCTCTACTATAGATCCTTGAAGAAGAAGAACGGAGCAAAGAATGAAATTTGTTTTGCCCACCTTTTTGCTGGTCAATTCGGTGGCGGCCTTTGCTCGTCCATTCACATTTTGGGGACGATCAGTTTCATCTTTTAAAACCGCAACAGCCACTGCGCCTTCAACGATCGTTAGCAAGGACCATGCAGGCACGTGTTTGCATGCAAGTTCTACGACCACGGTAACTTCCAGGCCGACCATGATTGATGCAGACAATTGGGACCTCCTTTCGAACCGCGGACAAGTCGCCGTGGCCAATTTGATCCAAGCCGACGAAGGATATGGTGCACAAACACATGTCTACGGGAACTGGCCACCGGCTGGAACAGACGACGAAGGAAAGAAGCGTCTCGCAGAACAAGTAGGTTGTTTTGTCTCGACGTTACTTTGAAACGGTACCTTTTCTGTTGTGCGTCAATTTCTCACGAAAAGACAAACATCGTCGACGTTTGACGTATGTCTCTTCTTGCCTCTCTTTTGTCTAATATGCGTACAGCTCGCCGATTTGGATGATTCCTATCCGGGTGGTTTGGCTACCTACTTGAGTAAAGCGAGAACATTACTGGAAGACGCACATGCGGGTATCAATCCTTTTGCCGAATTCGAGGCCAAGGTTCCCGAAGGAGAACATTTGGCGTACGATGATGAGCCCGACACATATATCACTACCGAAGAAAAGGGATTAGAAGATGCTGCCGCGGGTGCTGCCTTCGTATTGGTGGCGGGAGGTTTGGGGGAACGTCTTGGTTACTCTGGAATCAAATTGTCCCTGGAGACGGAATTGTGTACCGAACAAAACTATTTGGAATTTTACATACGGTACATCCAAGCCGTACAAGATTTGGTACGTGAAAAAAAGCAAATGCCAGATCTAAAACTACCTTTGGTCATTATGACATCGGGCGATACGGATCCGTTGACGCGAGAATTGTTGGAATCCAACGATTATTATGGCATGAAGGATCAATTAACGATTGTAACACAAGACAAAGTCCCGGCCTTGCGTGACGGATCCGCTGGTTTAGCACTAGAAGACGACGATCGGTGGGCCGTCCAAACAAAGCCCCACGGTCACGGTGACGTCCACCACCTGCTTCTACGAGAAGGTTTGATAGACAGGTGGGAAGACGAAGGCCGTTCGCACGTAGTCTTTTTCCAAGATACAAATGCACTCGTGATCAACTCCATTCTTGCGGCAATGGGAGTATCAGTGGAACGTGGCTTTCAAATGAACTCTATTTGTATCCCTCGTTTGGCAGGCGAAGCGGCCGGAGCCATTGCTTCGCTCGAGTACGTACTTTCATTCTCATTCAAATGTTCTCACAATATATCGACTTTTCTCATGCGTTTATATTTTGCTCGTCCTCTGTTCTTCTTCAGGCACAAGACAGATCCCGAGAAATCGTTGGTCATCAATGTAGAGTACAATCAATTGGACCCCTTGTTGCAGTCGCAAGGTACAAGTGATGTGAATGATCCGGAGACAGGTTTCTCTCCTTTTCCAGGAAACGCCAATAACCTTGTCATGGAGCTTTCGTCGTATGCTCGTACCCTACGAGGTGAAGACCAGGGTGTTGTTTTGGAATTTGTGAACCCGAAATACAAGGATGATACGCGAACGGAATTCAAGAAACCCACACGCCTAGAATGTATGATGCAAGATATCCCAAAATTATTCCAGAAGGAACTGGGAGCTTCGAATACCCGTATTGGTTTTTGCTTATTCGATCGTTGGCTCACTTTTTCCCCTGCAAAAAATGCCTTGGAGGCGGGGCAAGAAGCGGTTCGAAAAGGTAGTACAGCCCCGGGCACCATGTCGTCCGCTGAGTCCGATTTGTACATTGCCAATCAGCATAAATTGGTTGCTGTGGGTGTGAAGGTGAGAGAAACAAAGGATCCAAGCAAGTGGATTGAAGTTGCTGGGATTCGCGTGACACCGGGCCCCTTCATCGTACTCGGTGCACATTTCGCCGTGACGCATCGCGTACTCGAAAGCCGTTTCCCCAATGGATCTGCCGTATCTATCTCGGATTCGTCGACATTTGTGGTAGAGGGAAAGCACATTACGATTGAATCAATGGAGTTGGATGGCGCACTCGTCCTCGAAGCGAGCCCAGAAACCCACGTGACGGTACGGGGTCTCAAGGTTCAAAATGAAGGATGGACACGAGAAGAACTCGATCCACAGCAAGATTACCCCGAAAATATACGCATAAGAGGCTATACGATGATGCGCAGAGGCACCGCCGAGTACCGCTTGACTGAACCTGGCCGTTTTGTTATTGACGAAAGTGGCGAAGTCAAGAAGGTGGAATAAATAAACATACAGCGACTTCTGAGAATTTGCTTTTTCTTGTTCTTTCTCTTTTGAGATATGGAGTTGCAACGCGGGCGACTCTTAGATTGGCATACCAAACAAAGATACTCCTATAAGTTTAACAAAAACATGTAGAAAATTTCATCATGTCGTTATTTACTCTTTATTCTCGAAATATATGGGGAGTGCTGAATGGGTGAAAATAGTTCACGAATGGGCGCAATTATTTTTTGTTCATGGGAAAGACTTTTGTATATTTTTAGTTGAAGAATGTCTTCAGTTGTCGCTTGTTGATTTCTTCTGTTTACGTTGCTGCATTAAGGTAATAAGGGATCGACGCCGTCTCGGGCTGCTGTATTCGGAAGCTGGGTCCAACTCGCCACCCAACCAGACCCTTGACAGGTGCGACACATTTCCACGCCTTGTTGACAAATCTTGCAAGCGGAAAAAGAAGAAGGTAGGATGAATTTCTTTCGTGTCGTCGTCGTCGTCGTCGTCGTCGTCGAAAGTCCCGATGATGCACCTGCCATGGTCGTCGGTTTCTCTTCGACAATCGTAGACATGATGAATTTACGATCCATGCGTAAAACGGCAGTCCCGTGACAGAAACGACAGTCATTCCAACCTTTGCCATTGCAGTCTTGGCATGTCTCGGAACCACATGTTTCTGGTTTTTCAACTTCACATTCATCTTGAGCTTCCGTTAATTGCCATTGCATTTCCATATGTAACCGTCGTTGTTCTACCGACGGGCCTTGTGGTCTTGTTGTTGTTGGATTTTCACCATTGGTAGGTGGGTAGAACACTGCTTCCACCTCATCATCATCTTCGTCACCGTAGTCTTCAAAATCGTCCCATGTTGGCATAGTATCCCAATCAATGTCACATTCGTCTCCACAGTCATCTTCTTCACCGCCAGATAGGTTCGGGCCTGCATTTTCATGAGCAGCCATCAGACCGTTTCTCCGAGAAAACGTTTGGTAGGAAGTCCTCCATGATTGGGTGGGAGAAAAAGTAAAGGCGTCGGAAGTGGTCTGTACAGATAAAACAAGGAATAGTCCAACCCAAAGCAAGGTCAACCGACATTTGGAGTTCTTATTTTTCGACGGAGCGGTGGTAACGGTGGATAAATAAGGGATCATTGTCATTCTGATATTTTTCAAAGGAGGTAATTTCTCAGTTATATTTGTTTGAGTAATCGTGAACTCTTTTGTTGTGGATGTTCTTGGTGAGGAAGATTGTAGGGAACTGTGCTGTCTCAACTTCAAAACAGAAGCTGTTATGATGGGATCGTGCTGTTCTGCCTCGAGAGAACAACAGAACCTTGATCTGATGGCTTTTCGGGGGGATGTCTGAAAAGGGCGGGGGCAGGTGGCAAAGAACATGGACGGTTACAGCTGAAAACTGTTGATATGGCTAGCTATACTATCTCAACTATGAAGTTATCGCCCTAGTTCGATTAGGAGGCTATCTTGATAAAACGACCAGAAATCTAGATATCAACGCAATAGCTTCTGTTTCGGCTTCTTCTGGCGTAAGATTACTGATTTGATAATTTTCGATTCATTCCACTACATGCCCACAAAAATGCTGGCGATATACATCGCAATACGGTTCGAAGGGTTCGGAGATTTGGGCTACTGCCATGAGCAACCGCAAGTGCAACCACGGTCACGTGTGACTGCATCAACCTCACATTCACAGTCAGCTGTTAGCACTTTTGATGTATTCTTAGCCAGCCTTGTATCTAAACTCCTTTGGGTGTCGAAGTAACGGTCAGAGTCTACTTATACTGTGCCACGTACCAACAAATTTGATTCTTAAATTGGTAGGAGTAGAATACTTGACTGGGTCTACTCTTTGAGGCCAAGGTGGGTAGTCAAAACAGATGTTCTGCATCCAGAGCCGGTATCATAGATCACAAACGGAGAACTCAAAGTACACCTAGATTGTAGGTGACCTACTGCAAAGTTTGCCAACAAAATCGACAAATTATGAGTGTCAATTACTTGTCCAGGCACAGGCAACTGACGACAAGGCTAATGAGAACTTATTAAGCAACACACTTCCTGTGCAGAGAGAAAACCTACAATCTTCCTCGAAGTGGGCATAACAATTCTTTTACTAACAACCAATTATGCAGTTTCGGCTTCTTTGGTGGTTTTAACAGGCGCCGGATCTATGTACTTCGTGTCTTTCTGGTTTCGGCGACGTCGCGTCATTCCAACAACTACTATGGCCATACCAATGGCAACGGCTAAGCCAATGGCAATCAAAGCCTTTCCAGCTCCTTCAAGTCCTTCAGTAGGGGTGGCCTTATCCTCCACGTTGCTGCCATGATTGTCACCAATCTTTTCTTCCTGGATTAAGTACTTTTCGTAAGACACTCCAAGGAATTCACCTAGCGCCGCAATGTCATCATTATCGGCTTCTCCGTCTCCGGAAAGATCATAAAGTTGCAAGAATTCAGCGTCCGTGAGTGGCAAGTCACGCAAACCAGCTACCTTCCTTCCGCTTTTGATGATTCTACTCATAGCCTCCAAGTCATTCTCGGTAACTTCGAGATCAAGATCGACATCTCCGTTGTAGATAGGTACAACGTGGAATGCGGCGAGGTCCCCTGTCGAAGACACACCCTCACAGGCAATCATTCCAGATTCGGAAATTCCTTTGCATTCCAGGACTTTGACAGTTCTATCGAGATCGACGAGATCAGTCAAGTACTTGACCTGACCCCCGACTTCGCGATCGTAGTGCACAATTACGGCAACGCGGGCGACTTCGTCGTCCGTGTAAGTGTGTCCGATAGCAAACCCCCGATTGTTCATGGCGTGGAGTTTGAGCCGCTGCGTTGTAGGAGAAGGAATGTAGGTGAAGCCGTTGAGATATTCTGGGTCAGTCGGCTTTCGAGCCTGCCAAACCACAGCAGATTCTTCGATAGGGCCATTCATTTCGATGATGACTTCGTTGTTCTCGTTGATGGTCTTTCCTTTGAGTTCGCACGAGCCCGTAGAACATGGAGGGAAGGAGATTAGGTCTTCGGGTAGCAAAAAATCGAATTTCTGTTCGTCTGGCCAGTAAATGAAGAAGAATTTGAAGTTATTTCCGTCTACGGCTTCTACTTCTCCGATGATGATTCCATTGTTATTGACAGAATTTCCTTTCATTTTTTTGAGAAAGAGATCAGCAATAAAGAATTCGTCTTCCTCTATTATGGTAGAATTAGAGAGCGCGGGTAGTAATTGGGGCTTGTCCTGTCCTTTGATGGGATCGGAGATCAAAAGGAAAGGTCGTTCGGCTTCGCTTCCTTCGAGGCTCATTTTGACGGCTCCGGTTATGTACTTTCCATCTCTGCTGATAGCTTCGGCCTTGCTTTCAAAGACGGTGACATTTTCGGGAAGTGAGAAGGACGTATGTTCGTGGAAGAAGAAACCAGAATCTGGTGTCCAGGTGAAGATTCTCTTTTGATTTTCATTGGTTTCAGACTCGCCGATAACGGATTTGCCGTCTCGGGAGATATCCTTGGGCTTGATTTTCTTGATGCCTTGCGGGTTTTGAAGTACAATCCAATCGTCGAGGTTAGGTGAAAGGGGTGCGTAGATGCTGGCAGTATCCTTGATTTCGACAATCAGGGTGCCATCGTCGCTGATGCCTTCGGATTTCATCTCGGTGTCAACTTCAAAACCGTTCACACTCTGATGAAAGTCAACTTCATTGGTGAGGTATCCACGGAAACCTCCGATGGAGTTGCTGAAGTCGGGAAGCCCTCAGTAGAGGTGAGGACTGCAGCAGCAGTGAGTAGAAAAAGGTTGGAGGAGATGGTAAACTTCATGATGGTCAGAATGTTTTGAGATGTTTACCGTTAGACCGTTTGTTTCAATTTTTCAGATTTTTTGGGTCCTACGATCTTGTTCCATGGCGCGGCGCATGTCAAGCACGTGTTCGAACCGTGAACTGTGGATACAAAAGCTGGGACAAATTACTTGTACCATACAACAATATCGTTTGTGTGTGGACTACATTTACTGATATTAGGGAACAGCAATATTCGTCAGTCTGCCTGTAAAGAAGGACCGTCTTAGCATGACTGTTCTTTCAGTTTATGTCAATAGTCATGATGCACGTTTCTTCACACCAGCTAGTAGTGCTGTGCGCTCATTTTTTGATATTTTAACAAAAAAATAGTTTTTAATGATACTTTTAAGGAAATAAATAATAGATATGGCTTTGTCAGCGAAAATAGTTCTTTTTATAAATTTAGTCTAACATAAAAAAAGATATTTTACGAGATATGAAATACCGGTAAGCGTCAAAGCGCACAACACCGGACGCGTCCCGGGGCTTTTAATAATTAGACTTTGTTGGGAATGTTCCTGAAATCGGAAATTTTTGTCATGAATAGTCATGGTGTGCACGTGATGTGCAGATATATTCAGCGGCACAGAGGAGAGATCGTGAAAAGCGCAGCATCTCATGCACAATAGTTGAGTTATGAATATGCATTCGTTCTTTTCAACTAGATTTCGTTCCTTCCATATTTTCAGTGATTTCTTCTCGAAACTATTTCTTGATCGCATTATCCAAAGTAAAATTTTGATTGACGTTTTACCTAAATGGTTGTCCTGTGCTCAACTTTCAACTTAATTCCGAACATCGGCGACTACGCGCTTTACCATAAACTATTGTCTTGTACATGACTTTCAATCTCATTCCGAACATAGGCGACTACAAGATCAACGTGTCTTCTTGCCTACACAAATTTGTCATCCTTCCGAGTCTTGCAAAGTTGATGTCTTGCCACAACGAAATCTTTTGAAGGCGCACAACTGTATAACGACGTTGTCTCAGTCAAACGTCACAGACGTCATGTACTATCGATGACGACATACCCGTATAAGACAGCAATTGTGTATTTGAACGATGAAACTCTTAAATTACTTTAGAACGTTATCACCTCAGAAAGTTATTGCTTAGTTTCCACCACGGAGACGTAAGACGAGGTGGAGAGTCGATTCTTTCTGGATGTTGTAATCAGAGAGGGTACGGCCATCCTCCAACTGCTTACCTGCGAAGATCAAGCGCTGCTGGTCAGGGGGGATACCTTCCTTGTCCTGGATCTTCGTCTTGACGTTATCGATCGTGTCCGAGGGCTCCACATCGAGAGTAATGGTCTTTCCCGTTAGGGTCTTGACGAAAATCTGCATACCACCACGGAGGCGCAAGACCAAGTGAAGGGTTGATTCCTTCTGGATATTGTAGTCCGAGAGCGTACGGCCATCTTCGAGCTGCTTGCCCGCAAAAATCAGACGTTGCTGGTCAGGGGGGATGCCCTCCTTGTCCTGGATCTTCGTCTTCACGTTATCGATCGTGTCCGAGGGCTCTACGTCAAGGGTAATGGTCTTTCCAGTCAAGGTCTTGACAAAGATTTGCATTCCTCCTCGAAGACGGAGAACCAAGTGGAGGGTAGACTCCTTCTGAATATTGTAGTCCGAGAGGGTACGGCCGTCCTCGAGCTGCTTGCCAGCGAAAATCAAACGCTGTTGATCCGGTGGAATTCCTTCCTTGTCCTGGATTTTGGTCTTCACATTGTCGATGGTATCGGAGGGTTCAACGTCAAGGGTGATTGTTTTCCCGGTCAACGTCTTGACAAAGATTTGCATTCCTCCTCGAAGACGGAGAACCAAATGGAGCGTGGACTCCTTCTGAATGTTGTAGTCCGAGAGAGTACGTCCATCCTCCAACTGTTTTCCCGCAAAGATCAATCGTTGTTGATCAGGGGGGATTCCTTCCTTGTCCTGGATTTTGGTTTTGACATTGTCAATGGTATCCGACGGCTCAACATCGAGCGTGATCGTCTTTCCGGTCAAAGTCTTCACAAAAATCTGTGTACGTAGAACGTGGTACATAAGCTACGTGTGAGATAACAGCGACGCATAGTATGACGGCAATGACTCCGCAAGACCGACGAAAGAAGAGACAATCGCACACACAACGATAGGAGAAATTCTACTCATACGCACTTGCGAACCGACGGCCTTTCTTGAGAGGATAAGCATCTATGAAAGACCCGAAGGACCCCTTTGAATCCTGCATAGACGCTCGCACCAAAACAGAACTTTGCTTCCGCTTCGTAGTCTCACTGCATGGTGCACGGTTCCAGCACATTCGATTGTCTACTCCATACAGCCTAACACATGGACATCAAATTGTTTTTCAACCATTGCTTCATTTGCTTACCTGCATGATGAATACGTTAGTTGTCGTCTCAATTCTATTAAGATAAAGATTATGACTTCGTGAACGTGCGCGGGGGGTTTTCGTTGGAAGACGTTCGAAGAAACCAGTCGAGCGAAACAGACAGAAGGCACTTCGCCCGTTTGCTTGTCTGTCTCGTTCTTTCCACGTTTGGTAAGAACACTTTGATTGATAGTAGATTCGTTGGAGCGAGCCATTTATTTCGCGGGCGAGCATAAACCCGGCGAGTCATTCGTGCCGAAGAATGAAATCGTGCAATAAATGCGATTGAGGACAGTCTGACCTTCTTCCCCGGGATCATCCCTCGACCAAGAAAAATGTCAAGTATCTTTCGTCTCGACACGGATCGGGTATGCTAGTAACAACAGCAACTGACCCATTTTAATTCGGGTAATTTCCTCCTGGCTGTGAATATACTGAACATGTGGAGTGGAGACGAAGAGTGTAATGACGAAGGTCAACCTGTGCGCCTGTATCAACCAATACAATATGGGGGTTCCAATCTTCCTTCCGACGACCTTACCGCTTCTTTTATTGGTGGTCCAGCAAGTACCAGCAAACAATGCCCTTATTGTAAGCATCATCTCGTGACACTTGCGCAACTACATATTCCTACAACGGAACGTACTTTACGAGTAGAGGCATGCAATTCGGCGTCATGTTTTCGTACGCTTTTTGAATCGTCGAAATTTCACTTTGGTGGGAATGGCATCGTCACCTGTGAACGCTTGGTAGCCAAAAAGAATGCAACTGCACCTAAATCTAGTGTTGTAGTTGAATCGAAAGTAGACAAGCAGTTCAAATCAGTCGATGATTGGGGTATTTCTGGGGAGGATAACCCTAGTCTGGACGATCTGGAAACTAAACTAGCAGCATTGGAGACTAATGGTCGAAAAGAGCCTGTCGCGAGAGAATCCAAACCTGGCTCTGCATCCAAGAAATCTGATGATGAACAATCGATATTACCAAAAATGGCTTTGCATTCGACGCAAGAACCCCCAGCTCGTACAGTGTCAGCTGATCCCAGGGACGTCGGTCTACACGGCACATCGAATCTGAAGATTGAAGAAATGTTAGCTCGATACTTGGAGGATGAAGAGGATCAAGATATAGTGCAAATGTTGAAAGGAACGGGGTCCAATGGTGTAGGTGGATATGAACCAGATCAAGATTTGACAGAAGATGAAATGGCTTTGTTAAAGTTTTCGGATCGTCTCAAACGCTCTCCCCGTCAAGTGATTCGTTATGCGTACGGAGGAGAGCCCTTATGGTCGAGGTAAGTCCATAAATGTTTAAATTTATCTCATGATGGTCTTCTCGCCTAATCTTCTTTCTGGTGCTTTTACGTGCGACGGTAGATCCCCTCCGAAACAGCCTATCAAATTGGAAAAGAAACGTGGCAAGCCACCCATGTCAACAAATGAATCGCTGGTTCCTCCGTGCGCATGTGGCGCTCCACGCCTTTTCGAATGCCAAATCTTGCCCTCTGTGTTGCATGTTCTTAACGTTGATAAGTATGCGAAACAATCAGGCGTCGTGTCTCCTCATTTGAATGAATGGTATTGTTCCGGGGGTATGGATTTTGGATCAATCGCCATATACACATGCTCTAAAGCTGATACGTGTACCTCGTCACAAGAGTTTGTCGTGATTCAGGATACACCCGAGGATCAACCGAAGGTGCCAATGACAGGATTGCGAGATACTGGCGATGTCATCGTGGACGAGAAGGCTATCAGTGACGACCAGGATGACGGTGATTATGTACAGGACTAAAAAGTATGGAAAAGTTACTCCATTCATTGTTGAACAAATTATTATCCTTATTAGTAATTTATCGCGCTAATACGAATTTCCGAGAGTTATAAGCAATTTTGGACTCGAAAACATACAATAGCCTTCGTGCGAATGGGTATGTTACCGAAGATGATGTGTCAATCGGCGATCCTTTTATGATCCTTCTGATTTTTCCTGCTAACTTTCACATAATGATCGACTCCCAGCGTCACATCGTAACGTCTGTTTGCGCTTATGAATCACGCGAGTCACGCACCCCCGAGTTTTTATGTTCGCGCCGCCACGCTGACCCTGGGAGATCAATGGACTGTCAATACGAATAGACACTACAATACCATTTCAGCATACCAAACCGTCCATTAACATGCCAGCAGATAACAAAGATGATCCTGATCCATTTTTGCATGACTTAACGGTACTGAAGGGAATGCTCAGTGCACCTCCTCCCGTCAACACAGAGACGATGGTGGAAGAAGCTTCGCCTTCTTTTGCGGATTCTGCTTTGTTGATGGAATTAGAACAGGAATGCCAACAACGCAAGGATTTAGATTCCGCTGTGGATGACTTACTAGCATCTCGGAGAACCTTGGAAGTGGAACTGGATGATACGAAACAGCACTCGGATAAACTCGACCGAGATTGCGGTGTCTTGCAGCGCCGACGGCTGGAAATGGAAAACGAAACACTATCCGCTATGCAACAAGAACGAGAGAATGTCACGCAAGTTCTGCAGGAAACAGAGGCAGCAAAGCGTGCGTTGATGGAAGCCGAAGCACGAGAAAAGAGTCTGATTGTTAAAACGAAAGAGATGAACGAGAAAATTCTAGAACAGGAGCAAATTGTCAAAGGTGCGGATCAGAATCGCAAGAGCGAAAAAATGAGACAGCACAAACACGTCGTGACTTTGCTCACGGAATTGAAACAGGTAAGTCAACTGACTGAATTGACGCTACATGCACACCATTAGTCTTCGCTGTGAATGAGAATGCTTGTTCTCTCACTTGGCGTGAATCCCATCGTGTGATTTTTCAGGTCAGAGCTGATTTAAAGAAAATGGAATTCAAAGCTGCAGAGCTAGCAAAGACAGCAGCTACCAATCAATCCACTCACTCTGGACCTGCGAAAAAGATTTGTTCGGACGTATCAAAAGTAGTTGATGCAGGAAACAGAAAACGAGCAGCAGATGCAATTTCTAATCCACGTCAATCAACAGAGCCGTCGCAGACAGTAGGCACCAGTCCATCGAATCACCCTGAAGCAGTAAGTGTTGGTCCTGATGCACCAATAGGGACTAACACAGTAAAGAAAGTAGAAGACGCAGTGTCATCTTCCTCGCTAAATTATACGGAATTAACAGAAAAAGGGACGGTTGAAAAGAGACAGAAATCATTGAACGACTGGATCGGTCACGCCATGAATATTCAACAAGCCATTGTGGAGTCTCATCGACATAAATTCTTATCGGACATTGTACAAGCGGACCTGCCTGTTTTACAAGGAATAGGCGCAAAGGAAGCTGATGCATTGCGTACGATACGATTGAGAACTGTCCGAGATTTAGGTGGTGAGTAATTCCATTCTCATTTACTAGACTTGAGTCAACCACACTCACTCTCTTTATTTTGATTTGTATCCAATAGAATACAAATTCTACAAAATTGCAAAAGCTATCAAAACACTATCCGCAAAAGAGGGCAAGCGACTACCCTCTTCTCGTATGAATTTGGACAACTGCCTGGATAAGGAACACGAACATAAGTCACTTAAGCAGATCTTAGAATTGCCCGTGTCCGCTTTGCAGGGTTTGAGTGCTACGGCGGATGATGCTCTGAAAGAATTGAAAGTTTTCACTATCAGAGACTTTGCGAATTTCAAATACGCTGCCTGGGGTAAGTTCATGCCAATCGCATTTCTGTCGCTCTCCATTGCGCAATCTAACGGATCGAGGTCTGTTACCATCACGCTTAACAAACAGCTGAAGCATTGGTCACGCTGGCCCCCTTCGAAGAAACAAAAACGGTAGCAGAACGAAAATACGCGAGAGCAATTCATAAATTAGAATGACATGTCACAAGTGGCGGAGATTCATTTGTGCTTTGTGTAAAGCTCCAATCGTTCAGACAAACGGCATCGTACCGCCACTGGTGCACGTAAAAAGGTTGGCTGACCTAATGTAAATGAAGACAGTTTCATGATTATCAGTGTAGCATTATCGGTGAATTGTAATATTCTATAGATCCCAGACATCCGCAGGGGCGCCAACGTCATCTCCGGCTTTCAGGTCGTTCGAAGAAGTCGCACTTGTCAGAGTGGCTTTTGAAACGGAGTGATGAAGCTCTGGTTCGTCTTCTTCATCGGTATCATCCCAATGACCGTCTGCGTTCGCCATCTCCGCCAAATCTTCTTCTAAACTTCGGGTGATGTCTTCGTTGGCCGTCTCAATTTCGGAGATGGCACGTATCTGACCTTCTGTCTGCTTCTGTGCGCGCTCCTGCTGTCGTTCGGCATTTTTAATTTGAGCCTGCTGACGTGCTAGAACGTCTTTGAGCATCTCAGCTGCTGTAGTTCCACCACGGACACGACGAAGCTGCTCCGCTTCATATCGTCCACGTGCAATACCAGGCTTATCCATGTTCAGGCCGTGTGCGTCAACCCAGGCGAGCCAAGGGCCCCATGTTTCGGGGTCGCCACGGCGGAGTGTTGTATCGTTACCAATCACTATCAACGCTCGGCGTGCGCGCGTAAAAGAAACATTCACCCTTCGCCAATCGGAGGTGAATCCGATTGCCCCGTAGTCATTGCTTCGGACTGCCGAGAAGACTACAGCTTCTTTTTCGCGCCCCTGAAATCCATCAACACTGCTTACTTCAATGTAGGGTGGCCCACTCGACTCCTGCAGGCGCCTAGTCATTCTACGAATCAACTTGGCTTGAGCGGCGTACGGAGTGACAACAGCAATATCCGACACGGCGCACTGCCCTCCTCCAAGAAGAAATGCAACCGCCTTGCAGGCTGCTTCTGCTTCAGCCTCATTGTATTTGCTCACGCCATCATCCATCTCGATACCCTTGATAGGGATGAAAGCTACAGGGAACTCTTCTACGGGCCAAGGGAAACCAGGAAGGGGGCGTCGTTCGGGAGGCGATACGCCATTTTTCAGCATACCGCCATAAAATAGATCGGAAGGGAACATAGCAATACGCGGGTGCATACGGTATTGTGTATCGAGCATATATGGCGGGACACCGCACGCGACCATTCTTGAAAATAGTGGTACTCCGTGACCTTCCTCTTCAGCCCTGGTACTCAGCACAGTCGGTGGCAACTGACAGTGATCACCTACTAGGACAAGTTGTCGACAACCACGCATGATTGGAACAAGGACGGCTGGTTCTGTCGCTTGAGTGGCTTCGTCGACCAGAACTCTTTCAAAAGTCATTGCATCCAAGATGTCTCCGCCGGATCCGATGCACGTACAGCAGATGACTTGGGCATTTTTAAGCTGCTTGATCCTTTCCTTGTGTGCAGAAGCAATGTCACGTCCTCTGTCATTGTGCCCGCTGCTGTTGAGGTTATTGCTACTGTTGTATGATGACGGCGGTCGGTCAACGCAGAATCGTAAAAGCTCTGGACGGATGGCCTCGGGTCTACCGAGACGAACCACTCGCAGACCAACTGACGCGCAGCCTTCGACAAGGTTGTCTACAGCAATGTTGGAGTCAGAAGTCGCAAGTATTGGGCGCTCTCCTTTCGCTAGTCTGGCCCAATGTGAGAGAATGCGAATCGCAACGGCGGTCTTGCCAGTTCCCGGCGGACCTTGAACTAGAGTCAACCGATTAGTCACCGCCCCTTCAACCGCCAGTTGCTGTGAAATGTTAAGACCTTCGAGGGCATTGTATTTTTCAAGCATCAATCTCGCTGTCATACGAATGAAATCTTGATTCTCATCATCATCGTATTGGGTATCTTTATCGTCTTTATAGGCCCATGAGACGGCTTCACTGCACAGAGCTGCAGTAGATGTGAGCTCCGGTGTACCATCTGCTCGATATTGCTGAATGTGCTTTGCCGCTCCAGTAATATCGTTACCCATGAAGCGATCGATGTTCTCGTCCATTGCCGTGATAGCACGAATCAATTGAGGGGAGGGACGGCGCGAATCGAGTTCCCCACCAGAGACAAGAGGGCTGCAAACAGCCACAGCAGCTGAGAGTTGCCGGTTGAATCCCATGCGATTAGCAAGCTTATCAATCCGGTACACATTGCCTGAGGAGTCCTCGGTGAGCATCGCGTGAAGGTTGGCATTGCCTTTGTCTTGGAGACGCAGTACCGTTGGATTCGTATTAGTTACTGTAGCTTCGATCATATTTCGATCAAGCGATTCCGCCGACAAAGGATAAGGACCTGCATAAGGCAAGACAGAAACGGCATCTCCCGCTTGAATCCCACGGTTCTCCATTGTATCTGGTACGAAAACGCCCAACTGGTTACCAGGTATCACCACCAAGTCGCTTGCTTTCTTCCCTCGCTCCAGATGCGCATCGACCACACAAAGTCCGCCACGGACCAGGCGCTCACACGACGAAGAACAAATGCGGTCTCTGGCACTGGTCGCTTCCTCTAAGAACTCCAAGGCGATACCCCGCACGATCCGTAAAAAGTAGGTTCGCGTCATAGGGGTATCAAATTCAGTAGCGATGCAGAGCGCGCTGATCATGTCAGCGGCAGTAAAGGCACTAGAATTTCGGAGGTTTTGAGGCAGACACTGGAGGATCCGCTCGGTTTGAATTGTCGAAAGAGTCCCAGGGAGAGTACAATGCCGAAGACAATAGAGAGCATCTTCGAACATAGCAGCCATCACGTATGCTTTCATCACATTTTCGAGCACCATGGCATCAAGGGCGAAGTTGTGATTGTGACGATCGCGCAAGAGTTCACGAAGACCCTCAGGATCGCTTTGCCCAACACAACGCTGAACTGCCGAGTTAAAATACTGCGCAGCTTGTTGGTTTGCTTTATCATCTGACGACAGCTTCTTCTTCTTTTTATTCTTACCCCCTTTTACATTAACAGCACCCTTCTTGGAAAGAAGCATGGTTGGTGCGATCTTGTTGGGTGGAGTGTTGTCTGATTTGAAAGACGCCGTTGACTCGGTACGTCGAATTTTCACCGCAGTCGAAGCGGTGATGCTGACTTCTTGAGCGGGAAGATTTTGCAAAGCCTTCGTTGTCGACACTGGCTCTTCTGGAGATTCGGGCGGCTGCTCTTCATCTTCTTCGTGATCTTCGTTTTTCTTTCCTTTCTTCTTTTTTGGCCTTTTGTTTTTCTTCTTTGGTTTGTTTTCTGTCGCATTTTGGCTATCATCACGTACAGTAATATCAGCTACATCTCTGGAAAGTTGATCAACGTCCTCTCTTTCGGGGATGTGCGTTTGGTTTCGTGATAGAATCATAAGCTTGCCCGATTTTTTGGGAGGAGGCGGAAGCGAAAGAACAGGTCTGTCTTGCTCGGAAGAGCTATTCTTCTCTTCCACCGTCAAAGAGGCGTCACTCGCATTTGCACTCGCCGGGAAAATATTGTCTTCAATGACAACAGCATGTTGTCCGTTTTCTTGGACATTGTTGTTAGTGGCAGATTCCTGCACATCATCCGTGTTTTCGGGATGGTATTCTTCGTTCTCCATATCCTCCGTCGTTTCCATATTATGATTTTCGTCCTTTTGTTCGGGTACTTCTTCATTTGTACCTTCCCCTCTTCCATGGCGTCCTCGGCCCCTACCACCTCTGTGACCTCCGCGTCCTCCACCACGACCTCCTCTTGCGCCTCGTCCTCCGCGGGCTGCAATACGACCACCGCTGCGTCCTCGTGGATGATCCCCTCGCGCCCGTCCTCGACCTCCGTTGATGTTATTGACGTGAGTTTCCTTTTTCTCGCCATTCTTGGTAGTGGTTGTTGTTGTTGCTGCTGCTGCATTAGTACTACTAGCTTCCTCTTTGTGGTGTTCCTTCCGCGCGTCAGCCGCAGTCTCCGTAGTGTTACCGGTTGAATCATTCTTTTTCTGATTGTTGTGTCCATTATTATGATGATAATGATCACGATTCCCTCCACGTCCACTTCGACTTCCTCCTCCTCTCGCTCTTCCGCTACTACGTCCTCTTCCACGTCCCCCTCCTCGTCCGGCACCACCACCACCACCACCACCACCACCACCACCACCACCACCACCACTACGCGGGGCAGACGAGTCGGAAGAGGACGACGGCTGCTGCTGACTTTGTTGAGGGTGTTGCGTAGTAGCTGCTCCTTTTTTCGAGTCGCTGTTCATACACTGGTTGCTAATCCTAAGTTTCTAAAGATAAATTCTCTGGACTTTTTCGACGAATTTTTCTTTCTTCCTTTCTACGATTGCCAAAACACCCAAACGTAAAAATAAAATGGAAAAATAAAAAAATAAAGAGATTAGTAAATGATTCGTTGGTTGTGTCGGACGTTGGTCTTCGTCAACTACGATTGCGTGGATGGCGGCGGAACGCGCAACGAACGAACCTTTTTCTTTCTCGTGTCGTTGGCGGGCGTTGCGAGAGGTCGAAGTACTTTCAATAAGATACAAAGAGGATTTCCCGCCAGAATGGCGCGCGCGACGCCGACTCTTGGTGTCGTTTGACGCGTTTCACCCAGCAACATTTTTTTTGCAGATGGCTTGTAGCAGAGCACGTTCTTGACATAAAGTCATTAGACACTGGCCAGAGGATATCAGGCACTGTGTAGACGGTGACCTGTTCCTTTCAGTCCAACACGGAATAAAGCTATTTTAAATGACTTCAATTTCGTCTCTCAAACGCTGGTTTTGTCAAGCTACCAGAATTAGTCAAAAGGGAGGCTCCATCCATAAAAAACAAGATCGACTAATGGAACAATGTTGGAGTGTTGCCATGAACTTTTTTGATTGTGAATCATCTGAAAAACTAAAATTTTTGATTTGAACTGTATTAAACTGTGGATTCCTAATACTCCTACTTGTTTATGTTAGTAACTACTACTTCTGGTACCATAGATTCTTTGTGGCCCTAACGCCAGTGGGGATATGTCCCATGCCGTTGGATTTCTCTTGTACCAAGCAAAAAGCGAAAACAAAACTCACTGAAACCTGTCAATCAACCAAATATACCAAAGTAGGCCACCCAAGTCAATCGAATTCGATGAATCGCGTGTTAGAAGGAAATGTAGCCACCAACGAAGGCAGTTGGTCGCAGCCAATACTACTTTCTGTACTGGCCGGTGCCTCAACATCTCTTGGGGCAGCCGTGGTGTTGGTGAGACGGTCCACACCGCTCCGTAAGGCACATTTGGCGATGGCATTATCCTTGGCTGGAGGGGTAATGGTAACTGTGAGCATATTTTCTCTGTTACCTGAGGCTTTAGAAGGGGCTGATGGTAGGCTTTTGGATGTGATGTCTTATTCTATGCTGGAACGCCTGTTCAGCTTTGTCGTCGGCTGTGTTCTCTATTACATGCTTTCTCAATGCGCATTTCCAGAACCACAAGCAATTCTTGGGTTCGAAGAGGACAAGTACCAAAGTAACTCTAGCAATAAAAAGGAGGAGAGTATCGCTTTAAAGGACATGAAAACTTCTCCGGGCAGTACTTCTTTACGAATTCGCTCGCAGGCGTCGAGCAATATCAAAGACGAAGAAAAGGCCCAAACATACACAACCAACCCATCTCAGGAGACTCTTCATAAATCTCTGGGTTTCACATCTACTGTGTTTTCATCGGTAGGGGTTGATACTTCTTCGTCTGTGTCTTCTTGGTGGAGCTCCTATTCTTCGGGGAACGACCTGGCTTCCGCCGACGCCCGTCGCGCTTGGCGCATGGCTCTCATCCTCTTTGTGTCTCTTATTATTCACAATTTTCCTGAAGGCTTGGCAGTGGCAGCCTCCTCGATGCACTCGCCGCACCTTGGTTTGACTACGGCTGTGGCGATTGGGTGAGTGAGAGGTGCTTAGCGGGTTAGTTGATTGTTTGACCCTCTATGCTAATGCTGACATTTCTGTGTGTGTGTGTGTGTGTGTGTGTGTGTG
>Ga0051981_10000352_pt1 | contig 22310 bp, 12 predicted proteins | sample CryGey13umfilter_3_FD_59644 | JGI IMG/M metagenome (GOLD analysis project Ga0051981, IMG submission 59644) | Groundwater microbial communities from aquifer in Utah, USA - Crystal Geyser 4/10/14 3 um filter | ecosystem: Environmental > Aquatic > Deep subsurface > Groundwater | place: USA: Utah... | reverse complement strand
ATAGTTTGGTGTACCAACGCGGAAGGCTTCCATCCAGTGAATCTTCATCGATCTTCACGTCAACATTCATGGGGATGCCCATGCATTGTCTCGTAATCCAATCTGTTGCATCGGCAATAGCATCGTTCGCAAGCATATTCCTAATGACAGCGACAGAGTCTTCCATGGACGATGATGCGAGTATCCGTACCAGACGAGATCCCTGTATGGCCATCAGGGTTGGCACAGCATCTACTTTCCCGCCTCCAAAATGAGTTGAACCATGTGCCGGAAGATACATGACGATTTCGATATGATTCTGCAATGACAGTGACATCTTTCCGAATACATTGTCCAGGGACGATGGATCCATGCGATGTACAGTTTGGTTGTTTTCGACGGACGATTGAACAGCACCATCAACGACTTTAATAGTAAACTCAATGGAATTCCTCCGAGATCGAACAAGAGATCGCCAAAATGTGTGTGCTTGGGTTTCCTCCAAGGCACTTTGTAGACTGGACGTCCATTCTTTCCAATCATTTCGATCGCGACTAGAATCGACTGCGAGGGTCAACTTGATGCGCGCTGATGGATGCAAGCAATTTATATCGGTTTCATCACCATCCGCTGTAGCGTTTTTGGGATATATGGCCATCATGTCAGCTTTACGTCTTCCCACTGACCGTGGATAAAAGAGCAACGCACCCCCGGTAGTCACCACCAATCGAGCACGTTCCCGTGGGAGCCAAGATTCGCATACAATCATATCGGCTTCATCAAGAAGTTGTTGATGAGAATCTTCATCGTTGTTCAGGAGCGTCAGATCGGATTCGTCACAAATTTTGGAAACTGCGCCGGCTTGGACAAGAACCTGATCACTCGGGAGTTTTGCCGTTTCGATGATATCTTTCCAAAAGACAAGCTGACTTTCTTGACACAGGAGCTTGACCGGTAGTATACCGTTGGTCGGCACCGCATTTCCATTGACATTGTTTAAAATAGGAGATGCTTTCATTAGATTCGACAAGAATCCTCTACCCGTTTGTCGAAAGACGGCGATACTAAGCCGATCGCTGGGATTTTGTAAAATGCCTCGGTACAGAGCAACACCGAGAACGACGAGAAATTGCACCAAAAACATTCCTTGAATCAACAATCGCGTACCAGCCATTTTTGATAATCAAATAGAGAAGAAATGAGGGTAATCAAAAGCCGCAGCCGTGCGAGGAAAGGTAATCACTGATCACTGATCACTGATGATTACATTTACTGTTATTAGTCAAACAGCCGAAAGACGGAGAGGGATGACAGCAATAATACTACTGGCAATAAGTTGTCTTGTCTTTCCTTTCCTTTGACCGTTAAAGCTATGGGGATTTTGCGCGACTAATTTTTGTGACGTCATTCGATGACTCACTGACCGTGAAGAACACCCTCACATTTTCGACTCGATCTACAAAGACGATCTACGATCTCAACAATCAACATGCCGCATCGTACTGTGGTTGGTACGATCTTCTTTGCATCACCGGACTGTCATATAATATATCAGCGCAGAGCAATAAGCAAGAATGAAGATCGATGTGTCCCTTTTCGCAATCGCGGTTGTAGTGCCGGTCGGCGCGTTTGTCGTACCCGTCGCCGTTCCTCATCGGGTTATACCGTTAGCACTCCATTCCACGGTCGATGACAATGAAGACGGCCGATATTCTCGTCGGTCATTCGTGAATCATGTGGTAACAGCAACTGCAGCCGGAACCGTGTCAACTTTGTCAATGGGGTCGAAACCCGCCGTCGCAGCCAGTAGTACTACATCGGATTTGGCTGGACAGATTGAATTGCCACCCATGGGGTTGGGCGCCTGGGCCTGGGGCGACTCGCTCTTTTGGGGATACGACAAGAAAAATGACGATGTTTTGAAAGATGTCTTTGACTATGCCATCAACAATTCCAAGTCATCAACGACGCTCCTGGATACCGCCGAACTGTATGGCCTGGGTCGTTCAGAGGAACTCATTGGGAAATTCAGCAAGGACTATGATCAATCCAAGATTCAAGTTGCCACCAAATTTGCTCCCTTACCCATTCGTACTCGAGCTTCTGACGTTGTGAAGGCTTGTAAAAAATCTGTACAGCGACTCGGTAGACCAATTGACTTGTATCAGATTCACTTTCCAAATGTTTGGTCGAACGCGGAGTATTGGGACGGACTCGCAATGGCTTTTGATAAAGGCCTTGTCAAAGCTGTCGGCGTGTCTAACTACGGCGTCGACGCAACACGTGCCTGTCATGATGCATTGGAGAAGAGAGGTATTCAATTGGCGACGAATCAAATCCAAATGAGTCTCCTTTACCGGTGGCCTGAACAGAATGGACTACTCCAGGCCTGCGATGATTTGGGTGTCCAAGTCCTTTCGTACAGCCCCCTGGCATTGGGTATGCTGACGGGCAAGTACTCCAAACAAAATCCTCCTCAGGGTCCTCGCAAAGCGCTTTACGAGCAACTTCTAACTACACCTGATTATGAGAACTTACTCGCCACCATGAAAGGCGTTGCCTCGAGTCACGGAGACGAGGCGACCCTGTCACAAGTCGCTCTCAACTGGGCCCGTGCGAAAAAGACCATTCCCATTCCAGGAGCCCGTACGCTATCACAAATTCAAAAGAACAATGAGGCTCTCAACTGGAATATGTCCCCCGAAGAAGTGGCCTTGCTGGATCGGGAGGCCGCCAAGGTCGGTACCTTTATTCAGCCTGGCGCAAATCCGTTTCCTAAAAAGGACCTGAATACGGGTCTCAGAATGTATGATTCGTAAAGTGGTCAAGCGTGACGGGACAGGAACGTTGCATTTTGGCACAGAAAAGCTGCTGGGATCCGCGTGATCTAGATAAATTCTGTATTGATGCTTCTTTCAGAGGTCCACTGCAGTACCATCTTCCTTAGTATTAACGTATTCACAAGCCATATCCTAGAGAGTCAATTAAATGCTTTTGTGAATTGGATGTTGCTACTTGCATGCCAACAGAAACGCTCAAAATGAAGAGGGGATGGTATCGGTAACAACCTGTTGCAGCAGGTATCCACATCTTGTTACTCCTACTTTTTCATCTTTTATCATACTCCCATTGATCAAGGAAAGGAAGATATGAAAACGATCATGTCGTCGAAAACTATGTCGGGAACAAGTTATCGTTTACAGTTCGTGGTAGAGTGTGGCCAGTACCATGTCCTTAACCTTTGTGGGTCAAAAACAAGGAATGCCAACTTCTTGGGGAAAGAGACACATCCGTCACCTTTTTTACCTACTGGTTTTCGCTTTTTCGACGACGACCGTTCGTATCTGAAGGCCATGGTGCCAACCTGTCTAAAGAGAAGCGAAACAGATCTGGTGGTATCCGTCATATTCCCTTGATTTTCGCTTACATGACGTAACGGGTGCCAGCTACTCGAAAGTCAGAACAAAGGGTGGGAAGACAATACCGTCAATGTCATGCAACTTTGCTCTTCTTTTTCGACGGTTGGCACCTTCGAGGGATGGAAAGTTGGTCGGTGTGTATTTACGTCGTTGACAAGCGATAACGCAAGAGAGGTTGTAGTAGAAAACCTTTGTGGTTTTACGGTGTAAACCTGTTTTTTGTCTTGACACTGTGACCGACCATCAACAGTGGGGAAAGAATCTGTATTTTGACGGCGTCATTTCGTTGTGACGCGAACGATCGCAAACAAACTCCGATGACACCGCGCGTCGCAATAAGCTAGAAATTTTGTAATTTGATGCAGGTATTTCTTTCAGTTAACGTAGATCATTTATAGCTATCAACTGTATGGAATCGACCGGATCAAGTCGACGAGGGTTCAGATGTGTTCTACCAATCAAGGAAGTTCGGCGGACACATACTTAGTTACGGCAGCCAGGGCATCCGGGAGCGGCCTTGGGGTTAGCCATGATATCGTCCAAGATCTTGCGATCCGCCATCATGGTGGTGTAGCTAACGTCTGGGCGCTGGGGGTCCTTGTATCGGCCTTCACCGGGGTAGAAACCACTGGCGTCAGGGCTGTTGCCTTCGAAAGTTTCGAAGGGGTTGAAGTTAGTGGGTGAGCGAGGGCTTTGGGGGTCCCAAGCGTTGTAGACATCCTGCTTGGCAGGCATATCCCAAAGTTGATCGTCGTACTTTCCGTACTGCATGTTGAGCGCAGTGTGGAAAGAAGGTTTGCCGGTCATGGGCGCGAAGGCCGACGCCGTGGCGAGAAGAGCGAGGAAGAAGGTGGACTTAGCGAACTGTAATGTCGAAAGAAGCAGAAGAAGAACCTGTTAGATTAAATAGAGATCGATTGGATGATAATAAACTGCAGCTAGATCATGAAACATACCATGATTTTGATTGTCGAAGTTGTATGGACAAAACCGAAATTATGAGGCGACAAACAACGAGAAAGGAGATCGAGAGCAAAAAAGAAAAAAACACATGCTTGGTGTCAGTTTTAAGATACCAGGTGCGTACGCATGAGTATCCATTTGCGCATTGCTGCGCGAAGCAAAAGATCCGGGTGCGACCTACTAAGATATTATTGGTGGGGGATAGAGGAAAATTTGGCAGATGCAAAAAAGACATCCTAAGGGGAAGTACGCATGTTTTCTGACAAAAGCATTTCGCCACGACAATATGAGTGGTTTTAGTAGTAGGCAACCGAAACAAAAAACGCTGACATGGCTCTTGACTGACGTTTTCAGAGTGCTTCCGTGTTGTTTGTTTTTGTTCTCTTCCGTTCATGATGTGTCTTTCTTCTACCAAGTCCCTGGAAAATCAATCCACGAGATAGGCATCACCGAAAGAAATGTTTGCGGAAGACGGACGGTAGGTGCAAGTTAAATGGTACTCCTACTCAAATGGAAATAGCGCTCATGGTTGCCGTCATCAGCAGTAAAATGAAGAAAAAAGATACAAGACTGGACAAGACTAACTCATTTTTAAATTGGATACTCATACCGTAACACTCCGTATTCGCTGTCAACTGAACTAACAGTAAAGGGTATCCACCGTACGTGATATTCTTGTGGTACCAGGTATGATACCTGGGGCAAGAAAAGACAAAGATCAGCTAAAGCAGTGACTACGTGAAGAACCAACCCCAATCTTATTTAGAGGTGGATCAGAATTCTCCGATTTCTATTGAGGTTAAAAAGTTCTCCTTCTTTCTTCGTGTTTCCCGCTTTGTCGTATCATTTACCGACTCTCTACACATAGCAACACGCGCGGGCTTCATTGTCTATAGCGGACCACCAGTTTGACTCAACGCGCCACCAAGGACGTCGAGGTACAGCTTCAGATCATCTGGTCCGATTCCCAAAGCAAATCGAACACCATCGTAAACCGAAAACTGCAGACTTGCCACAAGCGAATAATACACCAGCCGAACCGGCAAACCCTTATAAAATGGTGCAAATCTTCCGCGCTCCCACATTGCCACCGCGGCTTCTTGTGGCGAGATGTCCGATTTAGCCTTTTTGAGTTCGGAGAGGAGAGCATCGGCCGGATTGCTTACAAAGGCTGCAGCGGTGCCACCGAGGACCCCGCCGATCAGGGCAATGAGAAGCGAAAGCTTCAAGTCTTCCGTAGCCACTGGAAACGCTTCAAACAGCCACTCGGTAGACAAATCGAAAACCGTGAACTTTGTCATGGCGTACGGGACATTTTTGATAAGAAAAACCGGAATGGCGTTGACGAAGGAAATCCAACCCTCCTCCTCTAGAATCTTTTTGAATGCGGTAATGGCATTTGGTGCAAAGTTTGGCTGGGCCTGTTGACGAATCCGCACTGCTTCAAAGGGACAAATTAAGACGGACCCAACAGCAGACGCGGTGGCAGCGGCTGCAAGGATGATCGGAACTTCATAGGTCAGAGCCAATGGACCTGCTTGTTCACTGAGCGATCGGCGAATAACCTCTGTCAAAGTGTACAAAGCGGCGCCTCCGACAAAATTGCCAGCCAGGGTTGGAAGCCACCCAGAAAAGAATGTAGAAGGTCCCTCGTCATTCAGAACAGTCCGAAATGAAGCAGCCACGGTCGGATAGCGGTCTGGATTTGTCTGAACCTTGGTCTTGACGACATCCAGGGGCGTGAGGAAAAGATGCACGGCCGAGGCACAGATGGCACCAGAAGCAGCAAAGCGAACCAACGTATCCGATGTTAATTTACGATCTCTTTCGACGGGAGCTCGTCCACGTGGGCCGAATTCTGGTCCCAAAGGTCGACTACCAATATTTGGATTGGCTATTTGAGTATCCTTATCGACCACTACAACATATCGTTTGAGTGTCTTATCGTATTCGACTCCCACCCCGGCTGGTAATAGACGCAAAAATGTCGCGGACGAACTCTTGGGATTCCAAAAAGGTAAAGCGGGTAAGCCCTCGTCTGGACCCGTTGTTGACGCACTTACACCGGTGCTGGGTGCTGTTTCGTTGTCTCCTTCTTTGCGAAAAGAAGAATATGATGATGTTTCCGACAAGGCACTGGCTTCACCGACAAGCGTAACCTTTTTCGAGTTGAGTAATTTGCTCAACTCTTCGGATGTTGCGTTGGAATACTGCCTGGGTCCAACATAGATCTTGACGGGTTTTTCTACGACGTAACCAGCTCCCGGATCTGTGACAGTGATTCCTGTCACGCTTTGTCGGAGGACAGCGTCAGCTGTGGCTGCTTGGCCATTTACATTGGATGGCGGCGTCACGGTTACACTGAGCACTTCGTCCTTGTAGATTGTAGTATTCTCAGCGGAATCTTTGTTCATGACGATATTGGAGACCTTGCCATTTTTCACAATGACTTTTGCCACGGACGAATTCACCATCACACCGTTAATAAGGATGGATGGATTATCCTCTACCGTATAGCCAGACCCCCCATCGATGACACGAATATTTGAAACAATCCCCTGCAAAATGGGCATGGCTCGGGCTCGGGCTTCCCCCTCAGCAGGCGGTCCCAGAATGAGAGCCGAAGATGTGGGGTCCCATATGGCGGCAGCCGTATCATTCTTGTAAAGACGGATAGCTGTCTGACTCACACTCGCATTGTCGACTTGGCCCAAAAGACGAGTCAAATCTTGGACGGGTTGAATATCTTGCAAGAGCGCGAAGAGCAGTGCCAATTGACGCCTGGCTTCTTTGATTTCACGACGGGTTCGTTTTGGTGTCGCATCCGTTACCTCAGGACAATACCGATTCAATAATTCCTGCAACAACCGACTAGGACCAGAGGCATCTCGATACTCGAGTAACTTGACTTCGACCGACGCAGCCAATTCTCCAAAGAGTTCCGGTTTACTCTTGCTACTGGATGTACTGCTGATCCAATATTGTTGAATATCGCGATCAAAGCTGAGTAAAAATCGCGTCAGGTACGTAATGAATCCTACGTTGTACCCAGCCGATTCGGCGTCTTGGACCGTCACCCCGAATCGTTTGTTCACTGGATTTTGTTGCCAGTAGGGCAATGCCGCAGCGGATGCCGTTGCAGCGATCGCCGTGGACGGAACTATGGTTGTACCAGCGGCCACGACAGCCACGGAGCCCACCAAAAAATCACGACGCGTCGGTTCCGCCTGCAGTGCGAGGATGCGCGAATGTTCTTGTGTAGGCAACAATAGTCGTGACGTTGTTGTCGTCGTCAGTGGTGTCGTCGTCAGTGGCGAAAACGGTGAGACGGAAGGGAGCAACAGAAGAGTTGCTGCCCCGCAAACCAGAGAAGAAGATCTCTTCATGCCTCCTTTCATGATGATGATGATGATGATGATGATTCTTCCTTGTTCTTGTTCTATCCTATGATGAGACCACTTTGTACATTGAGGGGAGACAACGAGGTCTTCAAATGTGATCCATCGTGGATATGGAAAGATCCGACACGATCGTGGACGGCGGATACGACATTCTCGGGATGTCGATTATCTCCACGTTACCTTTTCTATCAACTGTAAAGTTACCACAACATGATGGTGAAAGAGCGTACCTGACAGTGACTACGAAATGCGTGATTCATCATCAGGAGGGAGTTTAAAATATGACTATAAAATTAAAGTGTGAAAAATCGATCTCATTCCGTACTCTCTAGTATATTATGGAACAATACATTCCAAGACGGATTTACCGATGAAAATGTATGCGATTGTCACCTCAACAACTTTCCAATTGACAGTCACATCATTGCATTTCATCATTTCATGTCAACGAGATAATCTCACAGTCAACTACACATCAAAAATTTCATAGCATGAACAAGCTAACTGTAATAAAGTCAACACAACAACAACAACAACAACAGAACAATTTGATAGTAGGAACAGTAGAATAATATTTTACATGACCACGTTTTGGTGTTTTCCATGGCCGAGATGAGAATCTTACCGTAAAACGACAATAAAAACGTTCGAGTTGTATTCACCGCAAAAACCGAGTAGGAATGATAGCAGGCCTACCTTACTCGTCCGAATAACGGTTCTTGGTTTTCCGTCATAAAGCCTTACTCTTTGTTTTTTGTCGTTGGGAATGAAAGTGCCCGTCTGTTGGCCGTTGCGAACTCGTCGTACGGATATGTACACAAACTAATATGGTAAACCAAAGTAAGTGCTATGTTCATGTAATGTACGCATGCATGTAGTAGCCTCTTATTAGCGCGTGCATCTTAATCATCACTTCGTCCTCTGGATGGTGCCTCTTCTCATGCCCTAACCGAATCCTTGATGCGACGCCAAGCCATGCCGAAGACTGAATTCGTATCACCTTCGGGCATGGCCGATTCAATCATCTGTACCGGTGACAATAACAATGATTTGCGCATGATCTTGCGTCGACAACGCAATTGTCGCAAGACAAGTCCACTGGTATCGAACCGTCGACTCGTGGGATCTTCGAATATGACCTTATACCCGCGTTTGGCATAAAAAGAGAGTGCATTGGTATTATCTTCTTCAACTTCGAGGATGATTTCTTGCAGATTCCATCGCGATACCACTTGCCGTTCGCATTGTTCCAGTAAGCGAGCGCCCACACCAGATTTACGAGCCTCGTACTGGACGCTCAAGTTGGTCAAAACAGGTCGATCCACGTGAAAACCACGACGACGCATCTTCCGGTGCGTTTCGTTTTCATTTAAACCACCCGTACCGGTTTCGGTCCCGGCAAGGCTGTACGGACGTTGTGTAACTTCAACGAATCCCAAAACTTCCCCTCGGCAATAATCTGCCTTTTTGTCTCTTACGTTGTACGCGTTGGTCAAGTCCAACAGTAATGGTGTTTTCCTTGCCGTGGCGGTCGTGGCGGGTACCACACGTCGGGCAACGAACATCATATTGGTATCCGGGAATAATTTTCGTCGACGTATTAAATCTGCTTGCTGCAAATTGCGTAAATAACTCAATTGCCATTCCTTGTAGAATGGGATCTTACGATCCCGCGTTGGCCCATCATTGAAAAAAGCATCAATACACATCTGACATACTTCTGTGAAGACACGGTCGTTGTATTGGTCTTGTCGTATTTCTTCGACGATGAATGGAATAACTTCACCATCCCGTGAGGCCGCTGTAGACGACGATCCCACGGAAGACGAGGAAGAGGATGATGGTTGTGGAGAGATGGCAACCCGTAACGACGGTAAAGATCTTCTGGAAGTCGTATCGTCGGTATAATACGGTACCCAAGTAGATGATTCTGTTACGAGTCGCTTGTGTGTGACAATGTTCGTGGACGGCACAAAGGCCAGAACGTTGGATCGTGGGTGTTTCAAAAATGCATTCCAACAAACAACACAAAGTATAATAGATAGAATGAATCTCATAATGGCTTCGATGAATTCTTCGATGCAGTCTTCGATGCAGTCTTCGATGAAGTTTGGGTTGTTAGTTTACGACAGAGTAGTCTGTATTTCCACCTTTCACTCGTCTCATAATAAGGAAACACCGCCAAAGGCCGGATCCTATCCTCAAGCTGACTGTGAGTGTGGTAGGAGTATGAGTAACGACGAGGATGCCCCCCAAAGAAGAAGGCAAAAATGGGAAGACACACTCCTCATCCCCGGGCCGACGGCTGACACTGACACTGACACTGACTACGCGGTATTGGAAGTGACATGATGACAGACGAGAGGTTGGTTGTTCTCCCGGGAAGTACCGTGGAGTAGTAGTTCGTAGGCCTTTTACTCTTTTCAATATTCTTGGACTGACGTCATTCCTTCTGTTTTCGAATAAATTTTGAATTTTGAGCGATACACCATCATCATTTTCTTGTGCGGCTTTGTCGTTCTCATTTTTGATGACAGCAATCATCATCGTTTCGTTTCATTGGCACCCGCCCCCTTATTGTTTCCACTGGTGCATCCTCTATTACTACGACCTGGTTTTTCCTTCTTCTACTTCTTCAGTATTCTGGATTATTACAAACATATTCCTCATCACGGCGGCGGCAACGAAAAACGATTCTTCTCGGAGACTTTGGGACAGCGTCAAGAACAAGGAAATTTTCTACCAGGCCCTCGTTTTGACAGTGAACTTGGGTTTTCGAATAAATTTCTTCCTTGTCGTCCTAGGTAGGAGATTGATTCGTAGACTAGACTCGTCCCGGACATACGTACACCTTTGAAATCTTTGCGTTCTGTGACACTGCAGTATTGATGCTGTTCTCGTTCTTGTTGCACCAATACTACTGCTAATTACCGCACATCTGATCATCAATCATCATCATCATCATGGATATTACGGCGGTCAATGATCGCAAGGTGCATACGCCACTCGAGGTACCCGTCGCGGTACAACGTCATCATGCCTCCGAGGCCACACCACCACTCAGAGATCCCAACATGGCGCCCGTGGTGGCCATTACGCAACGCCTTTTGAATTTACGGGGGAGTCCACCTGGAACACATGCCAGCCTTTCTGAACATGAAATCAAATTACTATGTAACACTGCACGACCAATCCTACTCCATCAACCCATGCTGGTTGAATTAGAAGCACCCATGAAGATTTGTGGGGATGTTCATGGACAATTCAGTGATTTACTACGCCTATTCGAATATGGTGGTTTCCCACCCGAAGCCAATTATTTATTCTTGGGAGATTACGTCGATCGAGGCAAACAATCCATTGAAACCATTTGTTTACTACTGGCCTACAAGATTCAATATCCCGAAAACTTCTTTATTCTCCGTGGTAATCACGAATCGGCAGGTATCAATCGCATATACGGCTTTTACGATGAATGTAAACGACGGTATTCTATCAAATTGTGGAAGGTGTTTTCCGATGTGTTTAATTGTTTGCCCGTCGCCGCGTTGATTGATGAAAAAATCCTTTGCATGCATGGGGGCCTCAGCCCCGAGCTTTCCAACTTGCACCAAATCGCGCAAATACACAGACCGTGTGATGTCCCCGATGTTGGACTTATGTGCGATTTACTGTGGAGTGACCCCGATGCCACCATTTCGGGTTGGGGAGAAAATGATCGGGGCGTGTCTTACGTATTTGGGGCCGACATCGTGACAGGATTTTTGGAAGAACATGACTTGGATTTACTGGTGCGGGCCCATCAAGTCGTCGAAGATGGGTACGAATTCTTCGCCGGGCGACGATTGGTGACGCTCTTTAGTGCACCCAATTATTGTGGCGAATTCGATAATGCTGGTGGTATGATTACCGTCGATGAAGATCTCATGTGTTCTTTCCAAATCTTGAAACCAAGTAGTCGCAATGCGCGCTTTGGTAAGACGAGTGGTATTGCGAAAACTGCCGTGGGTGCAAATAAAAATAATGGCGATGGAAGTGGTAGTGGTAGTGCGACAACGGCTCCCCCTGTGGCGGGAGCGGGTACACCGAACATATAATTGTTGATTGTTGCTTTTATTGTACACGTATGGTCCGTATTACTGTCATTCCTTGTAAAGTATGGGCGCCATCAATTCTGCAACTCTCTCGCGTCAGCTGAATACGAGGAAGTCAGGCGAACCTCTCAACCCATTAGGTGGAGCATTCGAAGTGTGTTTCTACCCCAATACTCAAGAATTGACCGGCTGCATCCTTGTATGCAGTGAAAAGAAGATCAACCGTAACGTCATTGAATGATTAATGTTAATATAAATTCAACTAGGGAAATGATTCAGGTTTCGCCGTTACAGCTTCGCGTAATAAATACGCTTTCAGGGAGGTCGCCGACTGTTTCCGTAACTTCCATGCCGCCTGCCTCGACAGACTTGTTCGTCTACTGGTGCCTTGGCTCTAGCTAGATTTTGTACTCGGAGTGCCAAGATTTAACGCCATCAAAGCTGCTTCGAATTCAGCATCTCCATCAAACGCGTCCACGATGGATTGGTTGGTCTTTTCGGGAGTTGCTGCATCGGTAGAGGACAATTTTGTTGCCAATAGCTCAGCCTCATCAAGCTTGGCCAACTCTTCGTCTAGCCATTCCTGTTGAACAGCCTGGCAAATCTCCTCAGGGAGGGGTACTGGAGTACCACGGAAACCTAAGGCCCGACATTCGGGGTCGTGACAGCGTTGGACACACTTCCACAGGACCAGATCGACGACCCAATAAATGTTGTTCGACTTGTGTGCACGTTGTATGCATTCGCACCAACGATTTCCACACATTTGGTACGTGATACTTATCGGGTGTCTCTCGTCCTTTGTTTCGACGGACCAAGCACGAATAGAACCTTGTGCACCTTTCCTTATGGCCAGCGTATTTTGAACAAACTCATCAATGGCGGGATAGGGAGATACCCCTGTGAAAGTAGTATGAAGAGGACGCAGGCCAACGGAGCACGCTTGCCTTCCCAAGAGAGAAAATGTGATTTCCGCGTTAATGCCATCTTCGTCTGTATATGGCAAAATGGGGAAGTCCATCTTGGTAACATTTAATGGAACAACCAACGTGTTTGTCAAAGCCTCGGCATGAAGCGTCCAATCCGTAGATGCTTCGAAACCCTTCACCGCCGATTCGACTGCTTCCTCAAATGCTTTTCCAGGTGATAGCATAGGTGTATCTAATGTTTTCTTATCTTCTAATTTCTCTGGGCGTTCCCCTGCGTTTAGTTGCGTTGCCAGCATAGCGGGCGGATAAAACGAATGATTGCCAAAGTCACCCTCTGCTACGAGTGAAAACTCGTTTGTGTCGGCAATGCGTAAAGTAGCATCTTGCGACTTTCCAAATTTACTGGATCCCATTAACCGAAAGAGTCGGTTGCGGGTATAGACTCCCATATCCAGTATACACGCAGGGCGAGCATCGGCTATGGCGGCAGCCGCGGGTGAGGATGCTTTCGAAGGCGCAGGATTCACAAAGAGGTGCTTCTGCAACAGAGGATAAGTGAGTCCGAGTTGACGTGTCGCATGATCGCTGGCTAAACGTCCAATCCAATTCTGGACAAAGCGTCCCATGGCGGCAGTATGACGGAACAGATAACTCCCGGGCAAGTGTACGATCCAATGACGAGAAAATTTCTTGTCCGTCGTGGCATCCAAATCCACCACATCCCGACGCGTCACTGGACGTGTGATTTGTTCCGGATACACTCGTTGCAGCTCCTCGGACATGTCATTCAACAATTCCGTCAAGAGTGCTTCAGCACAGTCGATATCTGGATTGGTCAATTTGGAATATTCCAAATCCAAATACAAGCGACACGGTTGTCCAGCCACGATGAGTTCGTAGTAATGACGAGTATCTCGATCTACGCGACGCCAGTATCGATCAAGTAAACGTCCTGTGTGTCCGACAATATACTTGCGCTTCCCGGTCGCTGATTTTTCGATGCTCCAAATGCGAGGTTCCATCGACCACAAGGCATTGCGACAGGACAAGTCGAGTGGTAAAGGTCCAAGTTGATTGCGTTCTTTGATAAATTCCTGACAGTATTGCTGTTTGCGTGTTGACTTGGCAGGACTTTTCGTACGATCTGTAAGTTGACGTTTCGCTTCGAGTTGTTGTGTTTTGGAACCTTCGGTCGAACTTGTTTGGGCCGTTGAACACGAGGACGATGAATATTCGGAATCCTCGGACGCAACAGAACGTAATATTCGATCATCCGTCCGACTCTTGTCACTATTCTCCGTAGGTCTCTTTTCACTATCCTCCTCTTCGTCTTGTCCCAGGTATTCCCGCTTCAACTTATCAAAATGTTCCAGGGCTTGTTGTTGTGTGTGCCAGGTCTGCATTTCCGTGACGCTCCGAAAGGCTGATCTCCGTAACTCTTGTTCCTGAATCACTTGACGCTTTCGCTCAATGATGCATTGTTTCTGAATCGTCTTTTTCAGCTCATCTACGGCTGACTGACCTGGCTTCGTTTTGTCTTTTTGATGAAAGCGGCCAGCGTCGAGTCCCCTCGATTTCGGTTTAGGAGGTTCGGTACGAGTAGGAGTTGCGTCTTCATCGTCTCCCCATCCCCACGCATTCGCGACATTTTCATCATTCTTCTTGTTCTTGGTGGTAAAAGAGGTCATAATAGTGGTAGTGGTTGGCCGTGCGTAACTAACTTGAAAAATCTCTTTATTGTAGGTGGTCGTTCACCTTGGTCAATTGTCCACAATGAAAACTGGACCAGCTCTTTGGCATCGCCAAAAAATTGTGCGGTAAAATAAAATAAAAGATGGGGTGCGCGCACCCCATCTTTCGTCGCCCCAACCGTAGTAGGGGAAAGGATAAGGTTACTACCTACTACGAGGTACCGTACATCCCATTCGAATATTCACGTTGGTTCTAGACCGGATCTTACCCCGCTGCTCAAAACAATCAACAAAGATGAATTATTTTGACCTTGCGCATCCCACGGTACTCATAGGAACTACAGAAGGATGAACTTATAGTGACCTAGGATGAATACGCTGGTCTTAGGAATCCCAGTGTCGTTGTCTTTACTGTAAGCAGAGCTCTCGAAATGGTAAGTACTCCTACCAACAACCTACGAGTTACTCCTATCCTCCTTCCACTAGATTTGCGCGTACGAATAAAGAAGCGATCGAAGGGCACTTTTGTGTACTAATCATCGAAGACGAAAGGTAACAATATTCCATCAGTGACATATATTCTCGACTGATGATGCCGCGTGCACTGATCCCTGGGCGAATAAATTAGCAAATCAAAGGGATACTATCCACCTACCGATTTTTCAAATGAATGTACTCTTTACTCACTTTATTCATCTTCGTCATCCTCTGGTTCGGCCGGATCTACAGGAGGTTGGACGAGTCCGGGCCCACCATCTTGTTGATTTTGTTCCTGCGCTGGTTCCGGGGTATTATTTGCAGGATTTTCTTCTTGTGGCGGCGGTGGCTCGGGATGCCACATGGGGAAGATGGAAAGGACAAAGGACATGAGGAACAGACCGATTTCCTTGAAAAATCTCCATAGCAGGGGAGCCTCAGCTGCATCTTCCCCTCGATGAATGCGCCCGCCAAGGAATGTTTCTCGCCAATCAAACCAACCATCATCAGCGGCGGCGGCGGCATCCGCTCCCCGTCCTCTTGGACGAGCCATTGGATGTGCCCCCACAGGGGGTGCCACGTCTTCATTGAGCACCATGATACGATACACATAATTCTCTTCGACGATGAATTTGTATAAAAATTGTGCATAGCCCGTTTGTAATAGAAAGCCACCAAAGAGGACCATTCCCAGTGCATGGAATTTCAGGGGCATGTTATTCAAGTCTGCACCCATGCGTGAAAATAAAATTGCCATCATAATGGCAACCTTGAAAAGGACGCCCCATTCAAAGTTTGGAACTTGTTGTCGGCGTAATTGTCCATAAAGGCGAACAAGTCGAATCAATCGTGATTCTTGAATTACTACCACGCCAGCTTGTTGTCGTTGTCGTTGCTGCTGCCGTTGTACCGGCACCGCATCCTCATCCTCATTCACATTATCTTCGGCCGCCGCAGGTGCCATCAGACGTGGAGGTGCATTATCTGCGGCATAATGTGATGTTTCATTTGACTGTGCTATATGAGATGCACTACCATTGCTATTACTAACAGGACCCACGTCTCTTTTTTCGAGTTCCTGGACGCGTCCCGAAAGATTGTTGATTTTACGTTGCAAGTCAAGAATCAATGAGGTTTGTAATTGCAGTTGCTCCATAAGACGGTCATCTCTGGAAGAGTATGTCGTTGTCGAATCATTTAAAGGACTGTGTGAAGTATATTGCTGTTGTCGTTGTTCTGATGGAACATTCTCAATTTCTTTATCGGCCAAGTAGTCGTGCAAAGCTTGCAACGACAATGGATCCAAAGGCGAAGCCCGTAATCCAGCGCGAGCGAGAACTTTATCCACTTTGTCTTGCACGTCTGTGCGGCTACAGTTACTAGGAATGGCTGCCATCTTTGACTGGAATGAAATACGAACGAATGCGGCCAAGAATGAGAAGAGATCCAAAACCAACAAAAAGTCAGAGCATCGGGGTGAAGAATGCAGGGAATGTAATGATGGAACTCTTGCGTTTGTATCGTGGACGTCTTCCGGCGGCTGTTTGCTTTCGACGACAGTGAACCAGTTCGAACAGTAACATAAAAAGGAAGTGTAGTTATGATCGTTGTGACGTGTACTGCTCCGAAATATACTTTTACTTTTGCCCTAACTGCTGTGATACTTGCTCTAACTGAATAGATCCAAGGGAAACATTTAGTCGGTCTATCTATTATTTATTACCTGTTGACTTGCTTCTGTGGTATCATACTTTATCTTGTTCTTTTGTCCTACATTCCAACAATATTGGTAGGAGTAGCTAACAACAAGTCGAAACTCTTCAGATTTTGGTAGCTCAGTCAGGCGACACGGATATGGCAAACTTACCCTAACAAATCTGGCATCATTATTCGTCCTAACTACTCTATTTTCACCGTCAAAGTTGCTCTATTCATACGGCGTGCACTCCTGAAAGTTGACATGGACTGTACCACCCAGCTTGAAAAGACACCAAGTCAAGGCCGATGTGGTATTGTTTCCCTTGCCACCTTCGCGAAACGACGAGTGTCTCGAATTGGAGACTATTCAAGCCCCGAAATACACGACGATCTCACCCGGCCCCTTCATAATGTGATCAAAGATCTGTCCGTCTTGTGGATTCTTTCATCACAATTGCTAATGTTGCAAGTGCCGTATCCAAAGCTTGTTGCACAGCCTCTTTGAAAGCGATTCGGAATCCAACGGCGCTTGTTGTATCCTGTAAAAGAGTGTCTAAGAATGCTTCATTACTGCCAGATGATGATGATGATGATGATGCTTCTTTTGCAGTTAGCTCACGCAGAATCTTGAAATCTTGTTCGATGGTTGTTGGAAGTGATTGTAACAATTTCTTTGCCGATTCCGCGAACGTGATTAATTCTTCGCGAGTCAAGTTATACTGATATTGATACTTGGCAGTTGCCGATATGTCCGATAGAGGCGGGTTCGCCACCCCCATTTGCGAGGTCATGAATTCGGATGGACGAAGGATAATTACATCTGTCGACAACCGTAGGAACCATTCTAAACGATGCGTGTTGGTATCGGTCCACATCCACTGTTGTGGGTTAGATTCGATAAACCCATACCGGCGAAAGATTTCCGACGATGCTCCATTTCCGCTTCGATAAGACGTATAGATGGCATCCCCTTTGGGGATATCGACAGCTGCATAGACAATGTTGCCCTCCAGTGTCGCTTCAGAACGCACATTCATCTTACCATGATCGTGGTTCATTAAATCGAATACAGGAACGAATCTCATTCCAGCGGATCGAGTAATCGCGGCGATAAGAGCTTGCTTAGACGCTGCGTCAAGGTCGTCAAAGGGAATACCCCGACAGCAACTTTCTGAGTACCATTTCGTGATGCTTGTTTGCGAAGCATCCGGGAGAAGTCCTTGCAATTCCTTCATGGCGGTTTCTTGCCACAACGTCGGGATTCGAGTGTCTAGGCTTTTGTCCATGGATAAATATGGATACCAAAAGCTATCCTTTCCGGCTCTAACTTGATCCGAGTAATCGTTTAATGTCGCGCAATGGTCACTGTTTGTCTGGTGCGTGTCACCGATGGTACCAATTACGAGGCTCCATGGTGTAAAGAAGAGTTCCGAACCGGCGCGAATATCTTCAGTGGCCATCAAACCCCGTCCACCCTCCTGGTCGATTCCAATGGCAAGTCTATCATCCACGCGCCCTCCGTTCGATCGCATCCAGTCGACCAAAGCCCGAAAATTGTTTGATACCACTTGTCCCCCTTCAGATACCGTTCTTGTTACGGGGATGGTATTCTTCGCTTCCGTTGCTTCTGATTGCTGGAACGAGGTTGCATGTGTCAAAGTTGCGATGATAAAGAAGAAGAATGGTAACGTTAAGCAAAGTGCTGTCGAAGGGGTATGTGGACGAACCATCATTCTTTCAATACTCTGATAGGAATGATACGGTGCATTTGTGATCTCGGTCAGCCGGTCAGTAAGTCGTCGTCGTCGTCGTCAGACTGTCCTATTCATATGCTTCATCATGCTTCATCGTTTTATTATTGATATAATTTCGAATTCCATTTTCGCTCGATCGAGATACGTTTTTATTTTTTATTTTTTATTTTTTAGGTGTGTGTCCGCCCGCCGTCTTGTGTCGGGCGCAAACCGCAACACGACGCCCGGCGTGCCTATTGATTCTTTTATAGGAGTAACTGCCTACAAAAGAGAGTACGCGTCGCAGTTTGGGTCATACTATGTATAAAATAGTGAACTGTTACAGACCGGGAACTGTGGTATAGTACTTGTTTGATAGAGACCGTACACCGAACAAGCGACCACAAGTCGTGCATGGTCGCATGGTGCCTCTTTGCATCACATTTACATTAGCTGACGTGGCTCATGTTTGTTGGGGCAAAAAGGCTAGAACACGAAAGAGCTTGTGCTGTTTTTCAAAAAAGGAAGCCATCCAAATAACACAACACAACAGAGACTCCTATCACAACACAGCACGACACCAGAAACAGCACCAACAACATCGAAAACAATTTCTTCTCTCCGAAGCATGAACTATGGACGATGCGAATTCTAACTCCCGTACTGGAAATGTCGATGAACAAGCAGCAACTCCGAAACAACTGCCGGCTCACGTTCGGAATCTCGACATTCCGGCATCGTGGCGTTACGGCCTCGTCCTGTGGCTCGTTGCGACGCTCGTCCTCCTCGTTACTTCCGACGTGGGGAGTGGCGTCCGGGCCCTGACACAGACTGTACCTCGAGCTGGCTTAAACTTTCAAAGTGAAGAACAGGTCTTGTTGGAAGCCAGTGTCTTTACATCGGTTGGTGAATTGTGGGAGGCCGGTAGCAAACCACTGAGTATATTCATCGTGATCACTTCCATTTCGTGGCCGTACATAAAATTATTGCTCACGATGTACGCATGGGTAGCACCGATGCGGAATGCTACCAGACGCGAATATTTGTTGATAGCATTGGATCTGTTCGGAAAATGGTCCTTTGCCGACGTGGTCGTGTTCACTGTCATTGTCGTCGTCTTTCGTAAAACCATCCCCATTGGGGCGGGGTTTTTGGAAGTGTGGATTCAACCCCAATGGGGATTATATGGCTTCATATCGGCCAGTATGTTGAGCTTAATGGCAACGCATGCTGTCTTGCATCTTCATCGTCGGGTCTTATACGGACCGGCTATGCAAGTCGCTGAGACAGATCGTTCAACTGTCGCATCGCACATGTCGACTCCGTCGCAGCTTTTATCTACACTATTTTTGGTGATTTCGTTTGCGGTATACTTGACGGGTATCATTTTACATTTCTTTCATGTCTCGAATATCCAGCAAGGGAGTGTCCGGGATACCGACGACTACTCCTTGACGAGTGTTGGTCGCGACTTACCCGACGCCAAGCGCGACGACGAGCCTGCCGGTGGCTTAGTGTATCTGCAAGTTGTGTGGTTTCTGTTGGGGGTCGCTATCCCCTTGCTCCTAGTGGTACTATCAATGGTATTATTGTACGCGCCTCTGACAATGGCTGCTTTACGAAGGTGGCTCTTGGTAACTGAAGTGGCGGCGAGTTGGTCATGTGCCGAAGTCTTTTTGATAAGTATCGTTTTGGCAATTCGAGAAATTCCCACCTTTGGAGATGGTCTCATTGATACAGGATGCAGTCAGTGTTACCGCGTTTCTACCGAATTTGACGCTGCTGGAACAACTGCCTTTGCCGTTGGGACCGTCACTTGCATGGGGGCTGTTCTGGTGATATTGAAGGCGGCGCACGGTGTGGCCTATCGGAAACGAGCAATGACGTCCCATCACGATGATCCTCATCGTGACGATGACGAAGCATCGTAATGTATGCGTGTGCGTTTACAGTTGATGAAATCGTTTTAATGCTTGTATGATAGAGATTTTTATATATGTATGGATACAGTGATTGCGATTTCTTGACATGACGTAGGTTCTAATTTTGTTAGGTTTGGAATTTGTTGTCCACAGAAACCCATGTAATTGGGTTTTCCCTGTCTGCTGCTGATGGATGGGTCCTGGATCGATTGAAGGCTAAAAGCAAAGTAACAGAGAACGCATATGTTTTTCCGTACACTGGTGTGTTGACGGATATCGTATGGATTGCGAGTTTAGGTGCCCTATCAAGTTATTGGATGGGTAACCATTCCAAGCATAGTACTAAGATTTTGACAAAGGAATTGCATGGAACATGAGAGAGAAAAGAAAGAAAATGCAACGTAAAATGCCAGTGTATGTTTACTCTAGTTTGCCTTTCTTTTTCATCTTGTAGTACTCCTTCTGCTCGGCCTTACTCAGCTTTTTAATTTCTTGTTCCTCCTCCCATTCCGCCATGTTGGCGGTAACCCAAAGCTCTCGTTTTACCATATCCTTCTGATCTTCTTCCGTTGCGGTATCCCACACGACGGGTCCGACGGCCCGTTTGGTCAAAACGTGTCGTTCTTCTTCCGTTAATTCCTTGCCTTGCAATCTATTGATCGTGTAGCCCGCGTACCATATGAGACCGAGTGCTAAATCGTACGGAGCCCGTACCAATGTAACAATGAATAAATCTTTCCATGTTGGCTTGTGAAAGCCACCACCAAAATCATCAATTTCATAAACAAGATCCTTGACGATTGGTTCCAATCCGATTTGATCCAACTTTTTCTTTTCCTTGGATGAGATTTTTTTGGTTCCCTTCTTTTTGGAGCTCTTCGAAGGGGTGGCTGTGTTGTTTGCCTCTTCCCCATTCATGGCGGAGGCCTGCTGTTCCTGTTCCTTGAAAATTTCCAACGCTTCTTCTCGCAAGCGCCTACTCTCGTCCGTTCCGCCCTGTGCTGGACTCCAATCTTCAACAGCCGCCTTGATGAGAAGGTGCGCAATGCGCTGCCATTTATGTTTTTGCGAATACCACGAAATCACGTTGGCAATGATCAGGATCAGGATCAACACGAAGGTGACGTCGGATTTGGGAGCGTAACTGAATAGGACGGAGGTACCGTACTTCTGAAAGTACGCTTCTTGATTGTAACGAAGGAAATCGTATTCCTTCCGCGTCTCGTGATTGGTCAGAACCTCGTACGCGCGCGAAATTTTCACAAACCGTTCCTTCGCATCGCTGTGTTTGGACTTGTCAGGATGCCACGCCCGGGAGAGTTTGCGGAATCGTTTGGTAATTTTGCGTGTATCGGGATGGTTCTTGCCGAATGATTCGTAATCGAAACCAAGAATTTTGTAGCAATCGAATTTACCACAGAAAATATTTTGAGGGTCGTAGTAGGATCCCCAATCCCGATTGTTAGGGTCAAAGTTGTCATCTTCTTCGTCGACGGGAGGTGGTTTCGGCTTGCTGTCTTCCGAGTTGCCGTCGGCCGGTGTTGTCGTTTCTGCCTGTGCCAGTGCTCGTCCCGGGAGACTGGCAACGACGAGTAGACTCAAACATAAAACAAGATGAGACAAAGGAACTCTCATTCTCGTCTGTTGATGTTTCTACACTAATTTGTCAACAAGATCGCTACTCACGAACAACAGGTTGTCGGTGATCGGTGGTGACGACGGGAGAAGATCTGCGAGAGACCCATCCCCAAGATTCGTCGTCGTGTGCGTGCGCGGTCTTTTTGGTCGCTCGTTTTCGTCCTCCACTGGGGAAGCGTTTTTTATGGTTTTGTGTGGTCGACATGCCGAAAAGCCAACGGTTGATGGACGGCACACGCACAAGGACAGAAAAAACAAAAATATATGACTGTGAGTACAAAAGCTACTGGGTAGTGCGGGAATTCGTCAATTATGCAACATCGCTCGTCATAATGTTGTCATTATATATGTTCCAATTTACCATGC
>Ga0051981_10000347_pt1 | contig 22454 bp, 19 predicted proteins | sample CryGey13umfilter_3_FD_59644 | JGI IMG/M metagenome (GOLD analysis project Ga0051981, IMG submission 59644) | Groundwater microbial communities from aquifer in Utah, USA - Crystal Geyser 4/10/14 3 um filter | ecosystem: Environmental > Aquatic > Deep subsurface > Groundwater | place: USA: Utah... | reverse complement strand
ATGGTCGAGTTGAAGTGCTTGTCGCACTCAATCACCAAGCTGTAGGGCCAGGGTTCGGAACAGATACACTCAGGTGGCAATTCGTCGGGATGAATGCGCTCGCAAAGCGAAGTGGAGTTGCGGTCTTTGAAAAGTCCGGGTGAAACCTCTTCTCTCCTTGACTGTGTTTGTCCACCACATGGCGAACGAGCATTCTCGTCGTGACGTCGATCGTTGTGGTTGGTGATGGAAGTGGTTTCGGCGGCAGACGACAGCCGTGCATCAGCTTGTGGTAAAGACACCAGCACCAATACAGCAATGAATGGAACATAAGCAAATCGAGAGAACAATATCATATTGTAAATGAAGACAAACAACACGGGTTAATAATAGTAGTTTCAAGTCGTATTCACAGTTACTTCAATTGGCGTGGCGTATTCAACGGCCTGTCTCTTCATTCTTCATTGTCCGTCTTTCGCTCATGGCGAAGACGGTCGACGTTTCCTCCGCGCTCATGGGCGGACCGGTCGCACTACTGTTGTACGTTGACAGGCAGTAATTTTGAAATCTTGATCTTGCAGTGTATGTATTGATTGCTCCACTTCTTGTTGCCTAGTGTTGACTCATTCAAAAATATAAAATTGCGCGCACGACAAAAAAGAACGATACTCCAAATCAAATTACCCCAACTGGATCGACTATCGTACTATAAGCATTCCATTTGACCTCATATGTTGCCATCTTGGGCAGAATGAAAAAATAAATATCAGTAGTAAAACTTACGCATATTTATCGACAGTACCTAGTTTCAAAAAGAGCATTAATAGAATAGGTCCTAGAAGACAACCCAATCCTTATCTGTGTAGCCGAATTCCTGTAGATTCGGTAGGCAAGCGAATTTTATCATGGGCGGAGGACTGCAAACAAAATTGGATTGGAAATGAGGAATGCGTGACTGTTGGTACATCAATGAATTCATGTCAGAGAGTCGATACTTACCCACACATGAAGAACTGGGTATTCTTACGGTCCTCAAACAACAGCTGTTGCTCAATCATGTCCTTGCTTATGAAACCGGTACTGTATGCCCAGTTCTTATCATCCACACGGTCGACGGTGTACCATAACTGAAAACGCCCCGGATATTGAGACGCCAAGGCCTCCAATTCTTCGCGAACCAAAATGTCATCGGGAGTTTGATTGGCGTAAATCATTTTGACCTTGACCGAAGGATCACCGGGGTTAGTGAAAATCGCATTCAGAACTTGCAACATGGGCGTGATACCGGTGCCTCCCGCCTGAAAGGTAACACAAAATGAAACCAATAAGAAATTCGTCCGGCGGTTCTTTCGAGAATGGCACGAACTGTAGACAAAATTGACGAAATAACAAGAAACTTACAATCATACCGATACACTTGCATTTGCGTTCTTGAAGTGGTTTACCCGTAGGTTTGAATGTGAAATTTCCACCTTTGCCGATCCAAGTCAGATGTCCTTTGGGTCCCTTCATGCGAATCATGTCTCCAATTTTGAGGCTATCCAGATACTGACTCATTTTTCCTCCTTCGGGAAATTTGGGGAGCATGGGACGGTACACTTTGATCACGAGACTGACTTCGCCAACCACCGTGTCATCCGTTGTGGGCGTATAAGAGCGTTGGACAGCCTTTCCATCAGCGTCCTTGAATTGGATCGTTACATGCTGCCCCGTCGGCAAACCGAGGACATGGCCCTTGGGCAACCCAATGGTAAAGCGCGCCGTATCATGGGACAGGACCTCCTTGCGAATGAGCGGAAATTCTTCAAAATCACTCAAAGGCAGGACTTTGGGTGGTCCACCTCCCTTGACGATGTAAGAAATGGCCATGGCCACCAACCACGCGGCGACGACCGTGGCACCCCAAATACCGAGTACCGTGGGATTGCTGAAATCCATAATGTCAGGCATGGTTCTTTGTTTCAATTGCTTCTAATATGATAAGAAGATGACAAGCAAGTTTGCGGTTCTATGATTGACGAATTCTTGTCAAAAATCACAGACCATGAAAGAAGGCGCTGTTGCCTTCCCGATGGACAAAACGTTCTCGGATATGGCTTGCTTACCTACATGATTGGTCGTCATTGCATCATCGCCTAGATAGAGATTACGTTGCCGTCGAAGAGGCGGAGGAAACGATGACGTTGTGAGGGAAACGATCATTCCCGTTTGACAGTTTTCTTTCCCGTTTGGTTTTTACGAAAAGATCTGTCGTACAGTACATGCTACTGGTAGGAACATGTTGGTCAGAGAATCTGACAATAGATGAACACAAATAAACACGACTGAAGCGTACTCCTGCGTTCGTCGCCGTTTCACGTCGACATCAACGAACGACGCCACATCGCCCCTTGACGGTTTGGATTGTTGCATCGCAGTTTCGTCAGACTTTTTCTTGGTCGGCAGACTTAGATATTTTCTCCACCCATCGCAGTTGCATTGTTTACTTGTGTCATCAAGTGGATACCGTATTTACACTGGTACTCACAACCATGAAATTCTCTACGGCTTGCTTCTTTCTTTTCACGACGGTCACGTCGGCCTGGGTCACGCCGGTGACTCGTACCAGTCACTCCCTACTTCCCATGACGGCTTCGGCTTCGGCCGAACAGGACACGGCCATGGCCAATTTGAAACCAGAGTTCGCACAAGCCTTGGAAATGGCCCTGGCCAAGCTAGATTCAAGTATTCCGGAAAAGTATCACGACAAAATGATGCCACTTCTTTCCCATTTCACCAAAGAATACATGGCAGCATCACAAGATGCTTTTCTCGCCGGGGACGCGGAAACGTGCCGACCCGATTTGGTAGCCAAACGCATTTTGACAGCTATCCAGTACGGGCTCAAGTACGGGACCGGAGAGAAAAAATTTACCTTTGATGTTTCGCACGATGCTGTGCGAGGAGACGAAGAATACGACGGCATCGACTTTTACGAGTTTGGTTGCGAGTTCTTCCGTACCGTCATGAATTTGAAGGAGTCTATCGTTCTCGGACAAGACAACTTGAAACAGATAGCGGATCAACTTTCCAGGGGGGAAAATGTTATTCTTTTTGCCAATCATCAGTCCGAAGCTGACCCACAAGTTGTCTCGTCTGGCCTAGAACTCGAAGGCTACAACGACATGGCCGAAAAGATGGTGTACGTGGCCGGACACAAAGTCACGACAGATCCACTGGCAGTACCATTCTCCATGGGACGCAATCTTCTTTGCATTCATTCCAAGAAACACATCGACGCAGATCCCGAAACGAAGCCCATGAAGCAAAAGCAAAATTTGCGCGCTATGAATGAACTTCTCAGTAAGTTGAAGAAAGGCGGCACCCTCTTGTGGGTGGCACCTTCGGGGGGCCGTGATCGTCGTAACGTCGAAACAGGAGAAGTCCCCTTGGCTCCTTTCGACCACAAAACGATTGACATTTTTCGTCTCATGGGCACAAAATCCAAAGTGCCGACGCACTACTACACGCTTGCCATGGTGTCGTATGATCTGTGTCCGCCACCCGATTTCGTCGTTCCCTGTGTCGGAGAACCCCGCAACGTTCGATATGTTCCGATTGGTCTTAACTTTGGCAAAGAACTCGAGTCAGTTGGTGGCGTGGAACAGAAACAAACCTTTTCTCGGCATGCGATGGAACAGTGCACGGTGGATTACGAGACACTGCTCGAATACTTTGCCCAAAAATAAACACTCCTTTATGACTAGCTACATTTGAGTAACTCATTACACATTATCCATCCTTATATGTGCACTAACTAATTGCAGAGCATGTATTTTGCAGTCTACTGGCCCGTATATCGAGGTCAAACCATTGTCCGTTCTTCGGCAGAAGCAAAGTCAAATAACGACCGTATAGCTACCTAGTCAGGACTTGCCGTTTGATCGAAAACGAGAACGTTCGTCGAGCAGTTGTTGGGAAGAGCCAAGGTTCCACTGAGAGCCAACGCCATAGCCGATCCCGTGGCTATACGGGTTAGGGGATAAGCACAACTTCCAATCATTCGATCAACGGTCAAAATGTATGTATTTATGTTCAGAGTTAGTCAAGACTAATCGAATGAAATTGGCGATAAGAGGTACTACCAGAGGTTCAGTTGGCTAAGCTTTTAACGCAAGGTGCACCATGGTCGACTGTCGTATTTTAAAGTTATCTTCCCTAGCCAAGCACTGTTTGATTTTTGGTTTGTGGGTTCACTGGTAACGTTCATACGTAAAAAAACCGACGAGAATTTTCGTCTCGACACAAGCTGTGGTGAGGGCAAAGCACTTCGGTCGCACGACGTGACGTGGTGCATAATTGTTAACTGTAAAAACTACTATCGATCTCGATGCCCTATTGTTGTTACCACCTGTTGTGACGACACGTGATTGTGAGAAGGAAAGTTGTCGATCAGAGCAGCAAGGAAGATCCGGAGTAGAAAGAACCGATCTTAGTTCGCAGAGAAGGCGGGAACTAGAGAAGTGATCTGGAACTCAACGTCAGTCAACTTGATTAGAACAGCGGTGTTTCACAATCATATCCCAATTTTTTCCCATCAACCACCAAACTTTCGTCGTCGGAACAATACATTTCAAAAACGATATGTCCGTCTTTGAGCCAACAGATTTGACTGGTCAAGAAGTCTTGACAGCCTTTCGAAGAGGAACCACCCAAGTTGCGGTGAAATCGAGTGATGAGTCGGTACTCACGCCGGTGATCTCTCCTGCTACCAATCAACCCATCTGTTGGTTTGTACCAACCTCTAACGACGACATTGCCGAAATTGTTCAAGAAGCCAAACACGCTCTTAGTCAGCCTGCCGTTATCGGAGATAGTAGTGGACCAGCTTGGTCGGACCCTGCGGCAGGTCCTCAACGCTCAGCCGTCCTACAAAAATGGGCTGTACTACTACGCCAACACGTCGACACTTTGGCAAGACTCGAAGTCCAACAGATTGGAAGGCCCTACAAGGAAATGCGCTTTCAGTTAAGTCGCTTGCCCGAATGGTTTGACTATTTTGCTGCCATGATAATTACGCAACATGACCAAGTAACTCCGTGGAAACAAGGGGGGTATCTAAATGTGATTCACCGAGTCCCTCTCGGGGTGGTGGCGCAGATAACACCCTTTAATCACCCATTACTCATTACTATCAAAAAGCTGGCACCTGCTCTGGCAGCTGGAAATTCAGTTGTCATCAAGCCAAGTGAACTGGCACCGGCTTCTATCATTGCCTTGGTACAACTCGGACAACAGGCCGGAATACCACCAGGCGTTGTAAATGTCATTTTGGGTGCCAGAGATCAAGTACAATGTCTTATTAGACATCCGATCATTGCCAAGGTTGATTTTACTGGCGGACCTGCCACCGGGCGAGCCATTGGGGCTGCTGCGGGAGAAAATCTTGCCAGTGTCACACAAGAACTCGGTGGGAAGGCTCCCATGATTGTATGTGCGCCTAAACACGTGGAGCAGTTGAGCCGGGAGACCATTAACACTGAATATTTACAACCCGTCGTGAATGGATGTGCTTTTGGAGCCTTTATTGCATCGGGGCAAACATGCATTGCTGGAACGCGCCTTATCGTCGACGCTCGCTGGTACCAAGATTTCCTCGACAAGCTGGTGGCTAAAACAAAGGTATTTCGTCTAGGGGACCCGCTCGACTTGGAAACCACCATTGGACCTGTTATCACGAAAAAGCAAGAAAAGTGGATTCACCAAACTCTGCATGCCGGGATAGTAGACTCGGGGACTACTCTTCAAATCCTGTGTGGTGGCAAGAAATTTGAGGGTTTGTTAGGAACTCCTTTTGCAGAAGGAAATTATTACGAGCCCACGATTGTAGCTGTGGACCCCAGACTTGCAAAAGACATGACCAGCACTAACAACAGTGTGGCGAAAGCGGTCCGCGACCAAGTTACCGAGCTACACCATGGCAACTCATTGTTCCAAACAGAATTGTTTGGACCTGTCGTAGTGGTGGCACCCTTTTACGACCATGCCCACGCCATTGAAATGGCCAATGACACAGCCTTTGGCCTGGGAGCGTCTATTTGGTCGCATGACTTGATCGAGGCACAATCCCTGGCGTCCGAAGTTCGCTCAGGTATCGGTAAGTCTTTCTCCTCAAATGCTAACACGAGTTTGTGTTTGCTAATTCTTCTCACGCTGCCCCTTTTGTTGTAAGTATGGATAAATGATCACCATAAGAACCATCCATCCTCGCCATGGGGTGGTCTAACGAAAGCCTCGGGTATTGGTCGTGAAAATGGAAATGATGCATTCTTGGAATACTCTCAAGCAAAAAGCGTGGTTATAAATTGCCGTCCATTCACTTCTGATTGGTTTCAAGATCCTAACGCAAAATATAACTAACGCAATCATCTTTTAGAAATTTAGTATGTCATTCCGAAAATCTGGGCTATAAGATCATCCTCACTTTGTTATATTATCCTAACAGTTTTAAAAAAGTTTAAAGAGTGAGGGATGGAGCAGTTCCGTAGCGGCCAAAGTTCAGGGTCTGTCATGATAATCATCATTTCTTTTCATGCCATCTACTGACCAAACTACAAGTACATCACAACACGGAAATCCATATTTGCGCTACGCTGAGTTCTAATTCAACAGTAAGACTGAAATGTCTAGGCTCCCTGCCTTCATAGCAAGCTCGAGTGGATTCAATAGAGAGCACCAACACTAGAAAGATGCCTTTATGTTACCGGAAGTTGGTCATCATTACTTGTTTCACACAACTGAAATTTTCTCGCGCAGAATAGTATAGTGATGAGTCCTGTAGAAAGAGACCGGTCTGGCAAAATGTGGGTTGATGAGATCGGCTTTGATAGGATTGTGACATTGGCATGTCGTTCCAGCAGGGATGTAGATGTTGCTTTTTCTACTTTAGGTTGCAACGGAGTTCGCTTTTTCCGATCAAAGACTTGGAGCTGCACCATCCGGAGGGTGCGTGAAGGCATAGGTGAATGTACCGTCGATGAAAGAGATGTCACAATCATCATATGATGCTTTTCGATATCTGTAGTTTGTTGGCATATTCCCCATCGTTACACCACTCTTAGAGCCAGAGATTTGTGGACCTGTGTGTTCAATCGTCAATGGTCTTTTCGTCGAAACATATCAGAAAAAAAGAGGATTCACATAACCTGCGTTTGTCAAAATGAACGAAAGATGCAGTCGAATAACATCTATTTACGTTAACTACCTTGATGGTATAAAATACATCCCATAAGAAATCAAGACATCAATATGCCCATGATGATTTGCATTCAACTTGTTCCCCTGTCACCATCGATCTTGGATCCCCCTATAAGCGCAAGGCGGCGACTTCCGATTCGGTGGCTACTGTAGTGGACATGGTTTTTGACGCAGGCAGGTGCGGTTGCCTAGGCAGTGCACCGAGTCGTCTCGGTTGGGATCGTGCGTGTTGATGCAGTGAAAGTTCCTTGGCCACGTATTGCTTTTCACGGCGATAGATGTATGTAGCGATAATGGCTATCACACCAGCCGCTATACCAGCGCCGACGAACAATACAGCCCGTACGCGTTGCCCGTCACTACCTTCATCATCCCAAGTAGCTATAGCAGGTCCTTTTGGTGGCGAACTGGTAAATCCACCAGATTGTCCGGTTGTTGGTTTCTCTTGAGATTCCTGAGTTTGAGGTAAGCCCGGTGCTGTGGGGTTTGCGAGGTTACTCGAGGGCGCCTTTGTGGGCAACGGTATTTTTAAATGGACTTGATCGTCATCATCATCAGTTGGACTTGCGGCTGGGGTGTGATGACTTTTTTGAGAACCTGGATTGGCAGGAGGGCTAGGCCGTGGTGGAGGGCAAATGGGCAAATCGTTGTAGCCATCGTCATCGTCTTCCGCATCATCCTCATAATAATTCTCCGCGCCTTTGCGTTTGGTGTACCAATAATTGCTGCCAGGGCTCGGATAAGCATAGTACATGTGTTTGTGACTGCTCTTTTTTAATTTCCTCGATTTGCTACTCTTCATACCAGATTTGCCGTAGTAGTATTTTTGTGTTGGTTGGTAGTAGTGTTTTTTCAACGAATCACTGTGTCCCATCTTGCCGCTCTTTTTCTTGCTCTTGCTCTTGCTCTTGCTCATTCCTTTTCCTTTGTAGTATTGATAGTAGTATGGATCATAAAAGATGTTTGTGCCCTTGCCCTTGGGTGCCATACTTTTGTCTGGTTTGTTTTTCATACTTTTTCTTGTGGAACCATAGGGTCGACAAGGACCGATGGGCGCATGGGTGGGAAATGAGATAGTAGGCGTGCCAGGCCCTCCTCCTCCGTGAGGTGCCTGCACTGGCGCCTTGGTAGGTGATATTGTTGGATCAGCAATGGGACAGAGACTACTGTCTGGTTCCGTTACCATGGACTGTAAGTAAAGAATATGGGGATGGTGAGTATACGGTGAGTACGGTATGTGGCGTGATTCTTGTAGACGAGAAGTGACTTACAAATCGGGTCCAACCTATTCTATCACCAACAGAAATGACAGGAAATTCATCGCAAGAGTTTGAGAAGGTAATCATCCACGTCATGAGTAGTGGCTGTCCAACCGAGTTCTGTGCGAGCATTGTAATCTGAAGGGTTTTGGGTACCGACGGCATATTGATTGAGCCAGGATCGCTTGTTACTGACGTGTATGAGATCGTGTCACCATTTCTGAACTGTTCAAAGATCGACGACTCGGCAACACGGCCTAAGGCTTGGTCGAATTCCACAAAATCGGTGGTTTCGACGCTTGCTGGAGTCAAGTCGACGTCGGCCCCAGTCTGAAATGGAGCAATCACACATTCAAATTCAGCAATCCCAGGTCCAGGAAGCCGAGTGTCATCACAATCTAAAGAAAAGTCTAGTGTGAACTGATACGTTGGTGGACTGCACGAGCAAATTGCAGAGCCGACTTGAGCTTGCACCGGCAATGCCAACAACAGAAGCAAAGCACAAACGAGAAGCTTTGTCATGGATGTAGTTTTGGCAAGTCTTTGTCGTCTCGATCCCTCTCCCGTGTTGTTCTCCACGCGCGGTTGACATCGAGAAGAAAGCTTCATTGTCTTTGTTGCTAGAACAAAGCTCTTGAATGACCACTGATAGACGGTTTTGATTCCATGTTCGTCGGAGGGCGAGTCCCTTTTTGAATCACGTCGGATAGATTTTGAAAGAGAACGGCTCTTACAGGTTTGACAAATTTGTGAAGACACCCCGCGAAACTAAGAAATCTTTTGTCGACCGTTGATTTGAAATTTGGAGTGGGTCCTGTCAAAGTAATCAGTACAGCCATGCATCATTATTGAGCAAAATCGGCAAAATACATTCCCTCTTCAATATATAAATCAGAAAATGAATTTCTCGACTTAAAGCGCCGACTTGGACACAACATAACAAATTCGTCGTTCGCCGACCAAATTGTGTTCTTACAAGACTTGTCCCAGCTTTCTCGCTCGATACACTCACAATATTGCAACCTGGGATGCAAATCCCCGACGGTCGACACAGAATCGACACAGAAGAAAGACAATGGCATCCTTCTCAGCAGGGAGACCAGCGCCTCGAAGCGCTACTACTACTTTTACTGCTCTTTTGACTTTTTTCGGCCTCATAGTCACTCCTGTCAAGGCTCAAGTAGGTGTCACACTCTGCGCCTGCAATCCTGCAGTGTACACTTTTGAATTTATCTTCGATGGGCTTTGCAGCCAAACAAACGTAGAGGGTCTAGGTATTGAAAACTCTGATTGCTTTACTTCTCCTGCTGGTATCGAACAGAACATAGACACCTTCGTACCAATTTCTGTTTCCGGAGTGGATATTCTCGAGCTTGATCAGACACTCGTTCCGTTCGCCTTTCAACCAGTCCGAGGCGCCTTTCGTAATGGAGACACGTTTACATACACCTCTGTCACTGCAACGGACCCAAATTTGCCACTTGAGAGACTCCCGGGTGGTTTCCAAATGACTATTCTTGGGACTAACGAGCTCGAACAAGATATTCAGAATGTATGGATAATTACGTTCACCAACGAATGTGGTGTTTTTCCAGTCTTTTCGATTGGAGAGCAAATTGGATGGACGAAACTTGTCAATATTACACTTCCAGAAAATCAGTATTGTCCCGGTATGTTAATCTTTTTCTGATTTACGCCTCTCATAATTCGTCTTGGGTGATTTTCTCACACATTGTTCGATGGCTGCAGGCCGGACGACGCTTGCTCCGACTGGAGCCCCCTCTCAAGCAGAAGTCCCAACTGTGCCAGCCACAGATCTACCCACTAACGAGCCCACTGTATTTCCCACGACGAGCTCACCATCAGTTGCACCGTCCACAAGTAGTCCGACCGAAGAAGACGCAACAGCCCACCCGTCGATGGCCCCCATAACAGCTTCTCCTACTGTAGATACAACAGCTTCTCCGACTGAAGAACCAGATACACCTCCTCCTCGTCCACCGTCATGTCCTCCGTATCCTCTCAAAGGAAAGGGCAAAGGAAAGGGCAAAGGAAAAGGAAAGGGAGGCAAAAACTCGATCATGTCATCTATGTCTGGAAAAGGCAAGAACGGGAAAGGCAAGAACGGGAAAGGAAAGACTGGCAAAAACTCTGGCGAGAATGGAAAGAATTCAATGTCCGGTAAAGGCGCAAAAGGAAAGAATGGGCTTATTTACGACAAGAAAGAGAAATCTGGCAAGGGTGGCAAGAACTCATCTATGTCAAAAAGTCGCGGCAAGAAACTTCAAGCTCAGAAGAGGAGAAGATCGCTTCTTTCCGATTTTTATTCGCTTACAGGTCTTTCGAAGGGTGGAATCGAAGACGACTACAAAGAAGAAGAAGCTAAAAAGGGTAAGAGTAAAATGTCCAGTGCCACTGACATTTATAAGTCGAAATATGATAAAGGCAAGAGTTCAAAAGGAGCATATGACGAAGACGACGACGGAGATGATGGCGAAGAAGGTGAAGAGGAAGAGGGCGATGATGCATACTCATCGACTGGAAAGGGATCTGATAGAAACTACGGGAAAGGTGGTAACAGTACAAAAAATCCGTCGAGTGGAAAAGGCTACTACGATGACTATGACGACATGGGCGGAAAAGGTGGAAAGGGTTCTACAGGTATACAGAGTCCTTCCGGCAGCAGTAAGGGCGGTAAGGGCGATTCGAGCGGGAAGAGCGGTAAAGGTAGCAAGGGTCTCGATATCGAGTACGATCCCCTTTGCTTCCCACCCAAAAAGGAACCTCCCAAGAGCAGTGGAAAGAACATGATGTCCATGAATCTGAATAGTGGGAAAGGTGGCGTTAAGAAATCCCTCCACGGCAAAGACAAATCCATGATGGACAAATCAGATCTCGGAAAAGCAGGAGGGGGTAAAGCTGGACTCGGAAAAGCTGGAAAGGGATCGCAATACAGTGAAAAAGTCAAGAGCAGTGGTAAGGGGATTATCTTGGATTCGCCCACAAAGGAACCTTCTGTACTCGGAGGAAAGGGGAGCGGAAAAGGATCGATTTCCGGAGACATGACAAAGACGACCGCTCCAACTTTATCTTCAAAACCCACCCCAACACCCACAATGTAAGCGTTCCATTGTCGCATGCTGAACTTGTTGAAAAAGAAACCATACTCACCGCACTCGTTCTTTGATCCATAGCAAAACGTCGCTTCCGACGCTGAAGACTGGAATGGATGGGATGAAAGGGATGGCTCGTGTAAGACGGACCTACTTATAAGCCATTCTTCTTTTCGGGCGGCCTCGCCGAATCTGTAAACCCTTAGTTCTACACTCCTAAATAGTTTATCCGATATTTGATCATTTGTTATTCTCTTTTGCTTGGTACACCGCTTTCGATTCCGTCGCAGACATGGACCAAACAAGCCATGTTCGTATTCTGGCATGTGTCGTTACTCGCGAGAATAAGAAATAGCCTAGGGTTCGTATTGTTACTTTTGTCGTTACAGTATTACCACCACAAGACGCATTTTTTCAACATGAATATTTACGTTTCCTCACCCCGCATACAACACACAAAAGGAACATAGGATTATCAATTTATCATGGATGAAATCATGTTAAGCAATGCGTCATCGTCTACGTTGAATTCCTCGCCAAGAAGATCAAGTTCGCGGTCCAGCTCTCCAAGTTCGACGGCTTGATTTTCTTGATCGATCTCTTGTTCCATACGATTTTTTGCATCGCGTGCCCGTTCAGCTGCAACACAAGGGCTGCAAGCCATAAGGACGAAGCCCTGACAACCACGACAAGTGCATAACAAAGTTTCCCCCAAGTCAACATATGGCTTCCCTTCTTGTGGACCTTCAAGAGCAGGCCGCGGGATGCCGTGACATCGAAGTTTAACTGGGAGTCTGCGACGATGAATGGTTAAAAGTTTGCGCACAGCAATTAAAGTATCCAAGACTTCTTCAAACATGGTTTCTTCCATAGATGAAAATTGTCCGCTGACCTTCATTGCGTGCATACCATTTAACAAGTGGCACAAAAGAACGGCTGCGTTGGTCACCATGTGGTAGGTTGGACCGGCATGGTGCAACAGAAGCGGATTTTCTACGACAGTGTTGCAGACTGAAAGCAAGGATTGAATCTGACTATCGGTGAAGCCGGTAGTACCCTCTTTGCTTCCGTTTTCCAAAAACGCATCCATGGCCGAAATTACCAAGTGTTGTCCAACGTTTTTCAGTTTCTTTTTGGATTGCGAGTTATCATGCTGTTGCATGAGCGTGTAAGCCGACAGAACCATGTTGCGACTACATAGTTCATTCTCGTGCGACGTGACGGCCGTCGCTGTCGGCGTATTGATGCAGCTTGTCGGGATTTCGCACGCCAGTCCTTGATCGTTAGCCTCCTTGGAAATGTCAAAAAACCGACTATTTGCCTGGTCACAACAAGTGCGAATAGCGCAAGCCAGGGCATCGAGCGAGCGGGCATGCAAGGGGGCATCGTTGTTCAAGTAAACGGGTGGGGCCCCCTGGATCCAATTTTTGTTGCGCGGATCCGACGCAACTTCCGTGGTAGAAGTCTTGGTATTGTATTTCATTTCCCTTTGACTGGGAAAGGAGCGTTGATTGATCTGAGGAATTTGCAGCAAGTCATCATCAGCAGGGATACTAGACTCGTTGGCGTTGTACATCATGTACGCCCAAGAATCCAAATACGACACGGCCGCAAGTAACGTAGAAGTGTTGGGGTCGTTCTGTGTGAATACATGACAAATTAGATACTGTCTTAACTTGCGCGCGGTCTTGATACCGCCAATGTGACGGGGTATTTCGCGATGTAACTTACCTCGATTTTGGTCAAATATGCCATACAGACCCGTCGGTATTTGAAATAGCGTTGCATGTCACCGCGCAGGGCTCGGAAAATACCCAACAAAAAGTATGCCTTGGCAACTTCAAAGGTAATCGGAATCTGCACAGGCTCTTGCACTGATTCGCGCAGGCAATGCACAACGGCGTTACAGAGCTCCATTCCGAGGGACACCTCGTTGTTGATAATGGCCCCGAGTGCAATTTCCGCAAAGCGACTTGCGGAGAGTGCCGCCAAGTGACTACCCGGAATCATGGCAGCCGTCATGCCTGGCACATTCAGGCGGGCACAATACTCTTCGTCCGACGGCGTCGGCGGAAGTCGGTAGAGTTCGTCAATACTCAACATGTAGTACGAGTACAATCGCGCTCCTTCCGCGTTGCCTCGTTCGAGCAAGTGCGTGTGCAGGGTAATTGTGCGGGGAATGCCCGGCGCTTGTTGAGGCTGCTCCTCTAACTTGGGACGTTGCGCCGAAGGTTGCTCCATTGCTTCAATTTCGCGTTTGTTCTGTTCTTGCTGCTGCTGGTGGTGGTGTTGCGCGGCGGCTGCCATGAGATTGTATTGTTGTTGCTGCTGCATGCCACCGTTCATTCCATTCATGCTGGTAACGGAAGCGACATGAAGATTACGGTTATTATTGCTGTTGTTACTATTGCGCCCCGCCATGACTTGGGACAACAACATATTTGTCATGGTATTACTCGGCTTGGCGGAGGTTCCCCAGGACGCGTTGGCTGACGGGCCGTCATCTTCCCCCCCTCCCATCCCCATCCCGGACAAAGACATTTCACTCGCCTGGCGTGCCGACGCACCACGGGGAATGGGACCGCGACGCTTCGCAGGAGAGTAGATACAATCGAATTCGGAAATATCAATTCCATCGATGCTGTAAGGTCATTCGTGATAAGAAAGGACAGGCGAGTGAGCCCAAACCTGATCCTACAATTTTTATTTTTATTCTTCTCCAAAGACAACACCGCAGATACCATTGAGTCATTTATTTCCGTTCGCTCACCGGGAAGGCAAATGCAACGGCGGGAAGATATGTTCTGACGGTCTTAATCGTTCGAGGAATCTCCCCCGGAAGGCGTCCTCGGCGGAGATCCCCTTCGACCTCGGCGAAACAGCCCCATTCAACATGTTACACAACGTCGACGACCTACATACCTTGTTAATTTGTGTTTCTTGAGATATTTGGTGGCGCAATTACCACATGGACGTCTGCCGTCGCATTTCGTCTTGCGGGCACGACAGCGGTCGCAGCTGGCACAAAGGGCAATCTGACCGCCCGACTGGCTCAAATTCGATTGCGAACCAAATTGAGCGTTCATTTCCATGGCACACTTTCGAAACGAGAATTTTAAATTGTAAGGAAGAAGAGGGGGGCACTTGGATTACATGCAGGCAAGTCAAGAAGGAGTTAAAATCTTCTGTAACTTGCTTCTTTGATCAACGTGCGAAGGCTTTCCCTCTACTTTTTACACTTATTGCGACAGCCGTACCAAACGCAAGAGTGCGTGCGGATACCGGACGGCGGTTGGGTATCGTCTCGCTCTCGGCTACGAGAGGTTTCCGTGCGCATCGCCGCCTGTCTGTCACCACGATATCTATTTTCATGCAATCGGGAAGACATTTTTCAATAACATTTTAGGTAGTACAAATGCGAATAACGAAGTTTCTTCTTTGACGTCAAAGTTGGATAAGAATGGTCTAATAAGTGGTTTGGAGAAAATGGATATAACATCAATCGTTGAGGTAACCCAGCAAGGGTAATTCATGCCACATAAAGAAGTAGTCACTAATAGTGGTAGTGTCCACCAAACATAGAATCCCGGAAATATTGACAGTGAGTGAATCACTTGATGATTTGCCGTTGGTGAGCCGAATTTTTTTGTTGCGGTGATTTGGATTACGCTACCTACCTACCTACCCTACCTACCTACCTGCTTGATACACGCGTGGATATGGATGTAAGAAAGGGCTAGATAGAACTAGAGCGTTTCTCGCAGCACGGCGTACAGATCAGCAGTGTCCACTTCCAGAGCCTTGTGTGAATCCTCGGAACAATCCCTTCTTTCGACATTGTTCGTTTGTGATTACCATTAAAAAAGATAGCTCTGTATCGCTGGGGATGGAAAGGAGAAGAAAATTCGTACGCCCTCAGTCTCGAGAAGCAAAGTCCTGAGAAAGAAATTCCCTATTGTGCGATGCCGAGGCTTTCGTCGACTTCCGATCGCAATCAGACAAGACAGTATGCCCAATTGGATGATAACGAGACTGGGTATCAAAAGACAAGTTGAGATTTCGGAACAGGCTCATCGGAATATCCCACAGGTTTGGGCCCCAGTTTCTGCTTCGTTTGAGCCAATTCAGCCATTTGACGAATGAACCAAACATTATTAAGGACGACACCTCTCTCTTCTTTCAAGATGCGAATCGCATCCAGAAAAGTCATCTCCTGGTCTGTACCAAATTCGAGCATGGCAGCCCCGGCAATCAGAGCACTCCTATTGGTCCCAGCCGCACAGTGTATCACAATCTTTGCCTTTGGATTCTCCAAAGCAGTTTGAATAAATTTCTTGGCATCATTCCAATGATACTTCATCATATCGTAACCAATAATGTCGACTCCACCCGCATATCCGTGTTGTATGTCTCGATCAGCGAGTTTTGCGGTCATGCCCCATAAGTCCTCATCACGGAACACCTTATTAGTGGTCAAAACACTGGTGATTCCCAATTCTTCCAAGCGATCGAGCTTGAGCACAGAAGACATGTCTGACAGAAAGAGCCACGGAAGCAGTTGGACCGGCATAGACTCGGGCTGCCGGCGCGGTTCGGCCTTGACAATGTCACGCGCTGCTTTGATCCATGCCCATGGGACATGTTCGGTATTGGTTGTTTCTGGTTCAGTCGACATGACCTATAACCGCTGGTGTGAAGGGAGCTTAGTAAAGAAACGCTTTACTGTGAAACCGTAGGCATTAGAATCTAGAGGAATCAGGGCAACAGGCTGAAAACAGTCCTAATAGAGGTCAGAGTCGACGTTCCTACGAGTGTTTGTTTCGGTGCTGCCAGAAGCGCGTTGCCTGTGAGAGCTCTGCTGTTTATCGACTATCTCACGAGCTCACGCATCTCTACGTTTTCACGCCCATGGATGTATGACCGTGTCTCGTAGAAGCTGGTTGACAGTAAGTGCGACTGAACACGGAAGAGAAAAGAGGGGTACGTCAGTAAGATAAAGAGCCGATCATGTCTCCAAAAACTTGTCCGCTTCGATAAAGTGACGCGGAATACCCACGTCACATGGTAATAGTAGGTGGACCGCAGTCAGGATCACACTCACAGACCATCGAGTCACAACTTTCCGACCTAAAGATGAATCATCAAGACGGGCAGTTCCAACGGGAACACTATTTTCTTGATCGTTGGTTTCCGCGTGGGCCACATGCAAGCGCCCGACCACTAACACCTTAACATTATCAGAAGACACTCTTGTGCGTCCTCAGCAACGTATCTGATCCCCCCGTCAGGCAACAGGGTTATTCCGTAGCCATACTTCAATCGCGTTAGACTTTGTTCAGTATATAAATTGAGGAAAAATGAGGATACTAATTGGAATTGCGTTCCTGACTAGCCTCTCGCCGTCATCGACACACGGTTTCGTACCGTCCCTTCGAGATCAACGATCTGCCGTCTCTAGCTTGAACGCTCGGTTTACACCTCGGGCTCAACCTCCCATACCACCCCCACCACCTGAAAAGTCGCCTGACGTCTTTGACAGTCTGCTTCAGAAGATTACCACCGGGGAAGGGTCGACAGACACTAATGGTGGGAGCAACTTTGTGGACGATTTGTTGCGAGAGCTGTCTTTGCGATTGGAAAATGGCGTTACTCTCCCATCCCTTCCCAACAAGTTCCCCCCTTTCTCTCTGAATGGTTTAGAAGATTTGCGTCAACAATTTCAAGAGCTCGATCGATCTGTTGTTTCCAGGGTCGAGCAATTGGCTAGCCAAGTTCAAGACGGTCTCATCACGGACTATCCGAACTTGACACCTTACTTTGACCGTCTCCAAACTATTTTGGCGCCTGCCTTACAATCTCCTTCCCTTACTCTGTTAGTGTCAGCTCTCCTTACATACACCGTCGTCAGCTCGATTCTCAGTTGGGATCGGGGTCCACCACCCAGTCAACCGTACCCAGCGGGAAAATACGACCCCATCGCTGCGAGAGCATATTTTGATAACAAGGTGTACATGGTAGTATCACGAGGACTCGAAATCTTGGTACAATCATTGCAGTTTGGCATGCGTTTGCTGCAGGATAAATTGAACGACAACGTCCAAGAAACGGAGTTTCAGCGGGGTAAGGAGTTGGCCCGGCTCTTGACGCGACTTGGACCTACATTTATCAAAGGTGCGTTTCACCGTTTTACGACAAGTGATACTCATAAGCAGAACACAGATATGAACTCACTTTGCCTCGTACTGCTTGCTCAGTGGGTCAATCGCTTTCGATTCGCACTGACTTGTTGTCCCCGGGATACATCCGGGGACTGGAAACCCTTCAAGACCAGGTCCCTCCTTTTGAAACGTCAGTGGCCAAAAAAATCTTGGAAGTCGAATGGGGACGACCCGTGGAAGCCATCTTGGAAAGAATGCCGGCCGAACCTATCGCCGCCGCTTCTTTGGGACAAGTCTATAAAGCAAAACTGAAAGCGACGGGACAGGAAGTTGCAATTAAAGTCCAACGTCCAAATATCATGACACAAATTGCCTTGGATATGCACCTTCTGCGTGAAATTGCACCTATTGTAAAAAGATTGGGTAATCTCAATTCCGATACTGTGGGCACAGTCGATGCTTGGGGCGCCGGGTTTGTGGACGAGCTAGACTATTTGGCAGAAGCGCAGAATGCTGCTTTTTTCATGGAAAAGATCAAGAATACGTCCTTGGTAGATGTCGTCTTCGCACCTTCAACGGTTGATGAGTCCTCAACACGGTCTGTTTTAGTATCAGAATGGATTGATGGCCAACGTCTTGACAAGTCGGCAGCATCTGACGTGACGGTACTCTGCAGTATCGCCATGAACACTTAGTGAGTCATGAAACAAGGGAGGACGAGGCATGCGGGATAATACGTTTGACAGGATCTCACGTTATCTGTTTATTTTCTATTCGCAGTTTGACCATGTTGCTAGAACTTGGAGTGTAAGTGATGTCCATTTGCTACTACCGTTTTGTTTTTCGCTAAGCGCAAAACATTCAAACTGATCTCAGATCCACTTGTTTCAATATTTAGATTACATTGTGATCCGCATCCTGGAAATCTTCTTCGGACGCCCGATGGTAGACTCTGTATCTTGGATTGGGGTATGGTCACTCGTCTAGATGGTGATTTGCAGTTGACGCTTATCGAACATGTGGCGCACTTGACATCTAAAGATTACGCCGAGATTCCTCGCGATCTATTGCTTCTCGACTTCATCCCAGCTGATAAGGCGGACCTGATCGAGGACTCGGGTCTTGTAGAAATCTTGGCTGGCATATATGGTGCCTGGAGTAGCGGCGGTGGTGCGGCCGCAATCAATGTTCAAGACGTCATCAACTCGCTTCAGGATTTGACCGCAGAAAAAGGAAACCTTTTCCAGATCCCACCCTACTTCGCTTATATTGCAAAGTCCTTTTCAGTGTTGGAAGGAATTGGACTTTCAAATGATCCCAAGTACTCGATTATCAACGAATGTTTGCCTTACGTATCGAAGCGCCTATTGACGGACGACGAGAAATGCGGACCCGCACTATCAACTTTCATTTTTGGACCAAACAAATCGGCGAAGAATCGGTTTCTTGAATATGATCGCGTACAACAACTTTTGGAAGGTTTTGGGCAGTACACAACATCTGCATCGGGGGCATTATTGGGTAGACAAAACGCCACTCGGTTGGAGCTTTTGGAAGATTCGGCGGACCAGATTCTGGACCTCATTTTTGTCGAAAAGGAAACGCCATTGCAGAGCATTCTACTGGAACAGTTTGCGAAAATAATGGCATCCGGAGGTCGGTCGGTTTTCGCACAGATGCGCGAAAGGTCGGGCGTCCTTCCGACGGGGCGTACCGTTTTGGGGACTTTGGTTGACCCATTTGGTCTGTTCCGCACTAGTCCGCTTATTAGATCTTCTGACATTGATGAAAAGACAATAGAGACTACCAGAAAACTGGTGGAATTGGCACAAAGGCAACTCAGAGAATCCCTCAATCCGGCCTTTGACCTGACAGATCTCAGTCGAGAAGAAAGAATTGCTCTCGCTTCTATACTGACGCGCAAAGGATGGGAGAGGCGCAGTGGAATCTTTCAAACAAGTAACCGATTGCTACGACAGCTGTTAGTGCTCACAGCTGATAGGTTAGAATCGGCTGAAAGGGATCGACTTTCAGCCCCACCGCCGTCAAGCGAAAATGACAAAATTGATAGCCAAAGGAAAGGAATACAGGAACACCCGAACGAGCATATGTTGGTAAAATCAAGCCCCCGTTTGGATCAAGCGAGAAAACTGCTCGACAGCTATCAGGAAGAAGAGTCGGAAGCAGAAATTGAAGTTGTCACACGGACGCAGAAGGTAACCTAATAAGTTCATATGATCATAATCTTGCTTTTATCGATGATCAATCACTTCAAGTAGAAATTGATTTTCAAGATCTAGACCGATCCATTCGGAGACGTAAATAACGGCGAAAGCCAGACTAATCCACGCCGATAAACCGTGATTACGTTAGACAGTTTTTCAATATGTTATACACGCAATGATTACCTAGCCGCTGCTGCCATATCTTCGTCGTCACTATCGATATCGGCGTCGGGGACAATGCAATGCGCCCCAGCAGATTGAGGGTTGGCCAAGGCAGCCCGCGCTACAGCCACACCGGCACCCGCCGCATCTCGGACCGCTGCTGTCTCTAAGGTTGACCACGTGGCAAACAAATGATTCGCTTCCTGTTGAATTTCCATGAGATCTTCCACAGCTGTCGACAATCCACCAGGGGTGCGTACTACACCGACATAATCCCACATGGTACGTCGGAGCTCACGTAGTAGCTGCATGGCACGATGCCCTGCATTTTGAATTTGCATTGGGGTTAGGGAAGTTGCACGCCGCCTAGAGAAATGCCAGCTGTTGAGTTGTGCCTCGTTTTGTTCTCGGGACATGACAGCCTGTTCCCGAAGCTCTCGGCCCGTTGGACCGGCGACGCAGTCAGCGACCGAAGATCCAAACACCAATCCTTCTAATAGCGAGGTTGAAGCCAGGCGGTTTCCACCATGTAGACCCGTTCGTGCAGCTTCACCAGCCGCGTAGAGTCCTGGGATAGTAGTTTGCCCATGAAGGTTGGTCGATACTCCACCGCACGTGTAGTGGGCAGCCGGGATCACGGGGAGACTATTGGCAGCAATATCCAACCCACGTGCGCTCAGATGCGCGTGAATCGAGGGGAAACGTTGGTACAACCAGTCGCGATCACGGTGCGTGATGTCCAAAAACGCATTATGTTGATCTCCGGTGGCCTTTTGCGTTTCTTCAAAGACGGCTCGTGCCACAATGTCTCGCGGGGCGAGCTCACCATCCGGGTGATAATCATGTGCAAATGCTCTACCGGACGCGTCCCGGAGGATTGCTCCTTCTCCTCGTAGAGCTTCCGTCAAGAGAAATCGGCTTTCGTTGGGAATGAACAGTGACGTAGGATGGAACTGTACGTACTCCAAGTCTTTGGTTGCTGCACCACAGCGTTCGGCCAGTGCAACACTACTTCCCAGGGCATTAAATCCGGGTGGATTTGTAGAATGTTCGTATATACCAGCAAGGCCCCCAGAAGCGAGCAATGTTCCTTGCATGGCATATTCGATCCCACGTCCTCCTGTCCTACGATTCAGTGTCTTCACCCCAATGCAGTGGTTGTCTGCGACCACGATGTCCGTAACCACAGTGTGGGGTATCTGACGAATCAACGGATGCTTCGCAGCGGCTGCCGTAATGTGTTCTGTGATGATCCTTCCGGTATGGTCCGCTTTGTGAAGAATGCGCGGTGCTGCGTGAGAGGCTTCCAGACACAGTGATAACTCCCCCACGTCGTTGCGATCAAATGGTACGTCGGCAAAGATATCACTCAACAAAAGTTGCTTAACTCGTTCCGGTCCCTCTTCCGACACTTTCCGTACTGCCAATTCATCGCATAGTCCGGCACCAGCCTTATGAATATCTTCAGCCAAGAGATCGGCATTATCGCCGGACTTTGGATCGTAGTTTCTGTAAATTATCCCACCTTGTGCCCAGTATGAGTTACAGTCGGTCGGCAGGTTCCCGGCAAACACCATGGTAACGGGAATTCGATATGTTTCTGCCGCGATGAGGGCTGCTGCCGAGCCTGCCACTCCCGATCCGATGACCAACAAACGATCCTCCGGCATCTCGGCGGCGGCGGCCGTACTACTGCTGTTCGCGCTCCATGCGGTTGTCTGCGAGAAACAGCGCCCAACTGCACCCCGTCGCACAAGAGTGCTTCCTTTATTTAAGAGAGACGTAGTTCCTCGAATCATCTTCATGATTTGTTATCAACGGGAGAACCAACCCGAACCGTGTTTTTGTGAGATGTTTGTTTGTTGTTTTTGTTTTCTCCCCGACGGATGTGGCAGAGGCTTCTTCCTCGGCCAGTTCCGGTTGCGTCAGACACGCGGAGCAATTTTGTGGTGGCAGTCGGTTTGGGAAAGATGTGTTTCGGAATTTGTTCAACCATTTCTTCGAAGGCTCTCGTATGTTCGTCGTCGTCGTCTTGCCGTCGTCAATCGTGACGAATTTTATTGTGGACGCTTCTCATTCTTCACATCAATTCGTGAGAAGAATCGTGAACCGGGACAAGCAACAGGTACGTTGGGGTTGGGGTTCCAAATATGTACCTACCTACTCCTCTATTACGATAGAGATGGAGATTTGCAAAAATCACCGCATCGCAGCGACGTCGCGGCTGCAACACCCAAATAATGTGCAGATCCTCCCTTTTGCTGTTCACTGATTATTATATTTCGTTGCAACTGTTCTAAATAATGGCTTCTACCAAGTCCC
>Ga0051981_10000331_pt1 | contig 22846 bp, 8 predicted proteins | sample CryGey13umfilter_3_FD_59644 | JGI IMG/M metagenome (GOLD analysis project Ga0051981, IMG submission 59644) | Groundwater microbial communities from aquifer in Utah, USA - Crystal Geyser 4/10/14 3 um filter | ecosystem: Environmental > Aquatic > Deep subsurface > Groundwater | place: USA: Utah... | reverse complement strand
CCAAGGATGAATTAGTGGACGTTATTCGTGGATTACGTGTCGAAAAGATGACGCAAAAAGAAGGCCAAGATGAAGAACTCGCGGCCCTTAAACCCAATTGGCAACCCAAGGCCGATGTACCGGCATCGGTGCCGAAATTGCCCATGGAATACGTGCATCGACATCGGTTGATGAAACAAGTCGTCAGTTGCTTACTGGGCGAAACAGAAGCCCGTGCTCCCAATGGAAGCATGCAAAATGCCGTCATCACGTGTGTCACCAGTCGACACGGCGATAAGGCCGGCAACGGTAAATCCACACTCGCCGTGGCCGTCATCCAAACGGTGGAAGTGCGTGAGCGATTCGTCGATGGTATCGCGTGGCTCCAATTGGGACGTAATCCCCTGGGTGATCGTGATATTCGACGCTTGTATGAAGAATTGTACCGTCAATTGGTCGTAAAAGAAACGGATATTGATGCTTCAGTCAGTGAAGGAGGAGAATCTTTGGCCATGCGGGGACAAGAATCAATGAATTCGCTCAACTCCGAGTTTGGTGCCTTAGATCGGTTGGATCGTACTGTCGAGCGAGCAGATAGCACACGACGATTCCAAGGCGGAGACTTGGAAGGTATCAAGGAAGATCTTGGCCGTATGCTCTCCAGTCGTAAAGTCTTGATTTGTTTGGATGACGTCTGGCGTGTTGATGACGCCAAATGGTTCATCTTTGAATCGACCTTTACGTCGTCTCGCGACTCGCCGTACAAAGTGTTGATCACCACACGCGTTGCTTCGTTGTTGGGAGCGGGTGCTGTACAGGAAGTCTTTGTTCGAATTCTATCTGAACACGAGGCGGTGAAGTTGTTATTGTCAACCTCAGGACGTCGTCCTTACGGAGGGCGCAATTCAGCAGTCTTTCATCAGTCAAAGCTTGTGGTCAAGGGGTGTGGTAACTCTCCATTGGGTATCCTGTTGGTGGGCAGCATGTTACGAAATTCCAATCGAAACTGGAGTATGAGTTCTCCTGTGTGGACGGGTATTTTCAATCAGTGCAGTCTCAACCTAGAAGAAGCGGCACAATTGCGAAGCTTCAAGAATTCGTTGACTCGGATCGTGGACGCTAGTTTCTTTACTGTGGAAGACCCGTATGTGCGGGTAGCCTTGCGGAGATGTTTCGTATTGTTTGCAATGGCTTTTCGAGGGAATGACTGGATGTTGTCAGGCAAAGGAATTCCACAAGCTGTCTGTCTCAAATTCTTTTCGACGGTAGTATCGTCTGGTCCCAAGGGTGCTAAGGAAGAAATCGATAGTGAATTTATCCTTGCTACTTTGGAGGAGCTGAAACTCATGACAAGAGCGGGGCGTCGTGTTTCGCCGCCCACGACTCGCGATGTCGACAAAGATACTTCCGAATCGACTGACCGTGATTTGGGTGACTCAGAGCGCGATGACTGGGATGATTTTGATGAAGTTGTCCGTAGACCTGTCCAACAGTATTATACGATGCATGATTCCCTTAAAGCTGTAGCCGAACTCATGGCGTTGCGCCCCTTGCCATGTTTCACTCCAGAAGATGACCAATTCAATTATTTTGGATACTGCATTGAGGAAGAGGCTGGTATGGGTTCATTGGGCGGGGTCTGGACTGCACCCCTTCGTTTCTTGGCGGGTCTATCCAATCCTAACCCGAAATCTAAAATTTTGACAGAAGAAAGGGTTCACGAAATCGTCTGCGTATCGCTAGTTGGTGGCGGCGACAACAAGGCTCTTAAGAAGAAATCTATCGCCGAAGCCATGAAAGCAAATCAACTATCCATGAAGAATATGGACGGCGGGGATAAGTTTGAAGAATACGTGACAGCCTTCTTGCCCGAACACCTCATGCAATCAAAGGCATACTCGGGTGCCGGCGAACTCTTGACGGATCAAAACTTTGTGCGGCGACGTGTCTTTTCGTTGGGTATCATGGAAGCCACAAGTCGTCAAATAGCAGACATTATGGACCTTCGTAGTTATGTAGGCAAGGGATTCAGCGCAAAGAAAATCCCATCATCGCCGGTACGGGGGCATAAAGAAGAGGACGAGCCCGCCTCAACTGATCCCAACTTCGATATTGACGAAGCTGTGGCCAACGCTTCTCGTGTAATTATTGACGAAGTTTACAAGGTGACCAACAGCATGGGAGTTTCAGATTCTTTGGGAATGGCAACTTGTTTGGCGGCCGTCGGCGAGACCCTACTCAAGTGCCGTCAGCCCCGTGATGCAATGTTGCGTCTTGAAGAGGCGGTATCAATTTACCGAGGATTGCTTGGACCGTACCATGTTTATGTGGCCCATGCCTTGCACTCTGTTGCCAAAGCTTTGGCCAAGATTGGAGAAACGCGTGTGGCTCTTCTGAAATTCGCCGAAGCGGCGCGTATTTACGAAGCCTGTAATGCCACACTTCATTTTGATTCGATTGCGAACGCACAGGCCCTCGCATCGCTCCTGGTGGATATTGGAGATGTTCGCAAAGCCGAGTCTATGTTTGAAGAAGTTATTTCCATGAAACAGGCTGTTTACGGGGAAAATTCGGTGCAAGTAGCCAAGACTATCAACAGTTACGCTATTTTGTTGGCCAAGCACGGTCGCGTGCAAGATGCCATGCGCAATTATGAGATTGCCAAGACCACATATGAGCGAGCACCGCCCCCGATCATTTACGATTCAGAATTTGAGATGAAGTGCAGTTACGACATGACTCTGATCACACTCAACATGGCTTCTATATATTCCAAACAAGGGAACCTGGATAAGGCTCTAACTTGCTATATGGACGGTGTCAAAGGTCTCGAGGTCTACGAAGGACATTTGGCGCGCCTCGAAGAATCTCGTGGATGGATTGACGCCTCGCAAAAGCAGTCGGCGCATAAACATATGATGGCGGCTTTGGGTCGCATTGGGTCGCTCAAGTTAAAATTGGGTGACAACGATGCCGCCTTGGAGGCGTACATGTCGTTGATCGGCACAGTGGAAGAAGACTCCCCCGTGGCTTCGCACGTGGAAAAAGCAAAGGCTCACATCAAATGCGCGACAATCTTTCGGCAACGAGAAGGAACCGAGAATCGTGAGCAGTCGGTAGAACACTTGCGCGAAGCGCATCGTATGTATAAGACCTTGTATGGCGGTCAACACAAGGATACAGCAGCCATTGAATCCTCTCTTAAACAGTGGCTCGCGGAAGACAAAAAATCTTAATGAGAGAAGAATGCATTACTTAACTTGGATAATATTCAATCTTTTTCGCACGGGTTCATTAGTTTAAAAAAGAATTGGAAATGAACTCTAATTACACTTGCTTACACTCATGCAAGCACAGTTTTTCTTGTGACTTATTTCTCCACGTTGGCTACTTGGCAACATACATTCATGATAGAAGAACGTACAGTGTACCTTTGTGAAGGATCTAACCTTCCTTTTTGTGCCCTTCCTTTTTCTTGGAATGCGAAGAAGATTTGGATTGCAGCTCGGACAGGATACCAGCACAAGCCAAACTAATACCCGACCACCCCACGACTGAGAGAGAATGTCCCTTCAAGAAGATACTCAATAAGACAGAGAAGATCTTGCGCGTCGTTGTGACCGTACTCAGCACGAGCGGATCGAAGTTGGCGATGGTAAAGAAAATGAAACTTTGTCCCACGGCACTACAGAGTGCGAATTTGCCCACCTTGGACAAGATTTCAGGATTTTCTTGCAAGAAGGCCAGACCGGATTGCATTTCTCCAAGTCCCAGCGCGATGATGGCTGCCGTCAACGTCATGAACAAGTTGGTCCAGAACATGTAATCGTATGGTTTGGGTTTAACGCCGACCTTGGCGGTTTCCGTTTTGAGACGTTTTTGGAATCCGGCCGTGACACCATCCAGGACCAGGGATAATAAAATGTAGGCAACGCCGAGCGTGCTGCTACTTCCGCCACTGCCCTTTTTCTTCCCCATGCTTACGATAGCGGTTCCGCCAATGATGGCTGCCACTTGCAGATATTCGCGTAAATCATACGAGGCTCCGCCAAGTAACAAGGATCCTGCCATGACGGGTGCCATCTTACCGCTCTTGGCCAAGGTAGCGACGGGGAAACTCAAGCCATTGGCCAAGGCCAGTGACGTACAAGCCTTGGCGGATACTTGGGCAGCACCTGAAATCCCAAACATTCGCAGGGGGATGCCCTTCGTGGGGCCCTGCAATAGCATACCAATGTACCCGATCACAACATTGGCGAAGGCTTCCAAGACTTGTAGAAACCAGGCCTGTTTAAAGGAAGTTCCGTCGGCGGCTTGATAACGGAAAACATCCTCTTGCAAACTACCGTAATACAGGAAGGCGGCATAAATACCACCGGCGCCAATCAGAAGTTTGACGACATCGGGCATGGGTACCTTCGGTACCGCCGATCCTGATTCTGGATTCGTGGAAGACGATGACATAGTGGCGGGGGGGCTGTTTCAAGGGGAGGCGAAAATGTGAGATTTCACTCTTTTTGTCAGGCAAAAGATGGAGAAAAGAGACGGTACCCCCTCCACGAATAACACGACGAACTTGTTATTACTTACAAGTTTTGAGAAGCTTGTTCTAAAGTTGCAGTTGCACTTGTAGAAGATGCTCCTGGAGATTTTTGTTGACTCAAACGTGAAAGATCCGAAAAGGTAGACTGGTGTTGTTTCGACGGTGAGGCTTGCACGACTGTCAAGATCAAGAAGAAGAGAGAGAGGAATGAAAAGCGCATGGATAGAAGAATAGAAGAAGGGAACAGAGCTTTCTTTGGTATTCACAAAAGCTCGGTGTCTTTGTTGTTGTTACTTCTGCTGCTGCTGATGTTAGGTACTTGATATACCTGGGTAGGAACTCTGCACGATTATGTTTCTCTGGTTTGCTTCTTCTTGTTTTCTTCGCACTTGCGCTGCTCCATGATATTTGATGCCAATGGCTGTGCTCCTCGTGGATGCGAATATGGATCCACTCTCGCCCGGCCTCGGGTTCCACGCGGCATCAACAAAACTAGCTTTCAAAAATTTAAAAACTCTAACCTGACAACTGTCATGTTACTGTTAGCACGGGGGAAAAAACAGGAGGTCGTAAAAGAAGAGGTCTCGTTCAGGGAACCTACATCTTTTGAGCATAAATAAAATAAGTTTAAATGAAAGTAACAATTATTTGTCGAATACCTCTAGCTCGAACACCTGGCCTTATGTGGAAATTGTGAAAATCTGTAAATATGTATAAAGTATACATAAGCCTAATGATTTGTTAACAATTTATTGCAAAATTAGGATTTTAGGGCAATAAGCTGACGTTAGAATTTGGGAGTTCGGGGTTTACTTCGTATATCTGATTGACGGTGAAAAGGTACTTCAACTGTTGGAATTAGAATTACAATCACGCCTGGCGCGTTTTCGCATCGCTACTTGGTGAGGAAAATAGGTTCACAAATCGCCGACAAGTTTACTAAGATATATATTTTCCCCAGAACGGAGGGCTCCGTTGAACGAACGTGAAGTGGTGAGCCTTTTTTCCTCCTGTCCTTGATCGAGCCGAGTTTGCTGTTAATCACTACGTTACTTGTTGGAAAAGAAAGAAAAAAACGCAATATCTATTGGATGAGAGTTAGTGCAGAAACTCGTCCAGCATCCAGCATATCAGGGAAAGCAAGAATAATACAGTGATGCCAATCTTTGTAAAGGGAGAATTGCTCCAAAGGGCCTTAGCGACTACCTCGACGGTGGGTGGAGACGAGGAATCGCAGTTCACGGAGTATTTTCATGATGATAATGAAGAAGCACTTACATTAGCCGCGCTCCCATCACGCGATGACGATGACACTCTGGTAGTGGATATCGAAGCCGAGGGCGCCTTGGATATGATTCAGAGTACCATTGATGGACACCGACAAGCTACGCTGGCCGATGACTTGTCTTCCGTTGGATCGTTATCACAGTGGACACCATCGGCTGCGAGACGAACGCCAGTTTCTGTGGTTCGGCCCATCGCGGAATATGAGGAGAGTCTCCATTCAATCCCAAAGGTCGTGTGCTCGCCCAGCGGGAGCTTTTCAATAGACACGGGATATGGGAATCGTAATGTTTCATCCAAGTCAAGGTATCGTCAGTATAGAGGTAATTCTACCATCACAACAAGCCCATATGAAAAGAAGAATCCGACTCAAGGCTTTGGAAAGTACAAGGAAATGACAGACAATCATCGTACCCGTCCGTCACTGACGGTTGTGACAGATGTAGATGACGAATCTCGAGAAGACCTCGCCGAGGATCGTTGTGGGGGAACAGCAATGAACAGTACTCAAAACCAGCGCGATTCGAAAAATGTCTCCAAACGACAGTGTCGGGACGGAGAGGACGAACCGTCGAGAACACTGGAGGAACTTATTGGTCTACTCGAAAAAGGATACCGAATAAAGCTACACAATTTCAAGGGGCGTGAAAGGGCTTTCCTCTTCTTGCGGGATGATCGAAAGACGATATGTATTCGGAAAAATATTAAGACGCTCAAAGAATCTGAGGCTGATATCGTCCTGGATACATCCATCGACAGAATTGAAAATCTTGAATTCGGTCGAAGAAGTGAATCGGGATTTCACCTCAGTCCCTTAACGTCATTTTCCATTGGAGTAGCCGATCAAGAGTGTGATTCAGGTATTCGCTTCTACGATGTCGAAGCTGCTTCTCCTGTCCAACGCGAGGTACTCGTTTCTACGCTTATGATCATGATGGATGCGTATGGGACGAAAGGTGAAGTCGGACAATCAAACCCAGATTTTACTGATGCCCCGAACGATATTTACGATAATCAACTCAGAGAGGTAACAGAAGAAAGTACTGGGACATTTGACCAGCCTATTGTTTGTAGCCCTTCTCTCGAGGCCATTCCATGTTCCCCATCACTCGAAATTGGGGCAAACGGGATAGGATTTGAAGCCGAAGAAGATGGGAACACAGAAGACAACGAGGTTGTCCATGCATATGACGAACAAGAAGCGAATACAAAACACAGGGCTTTCTTTGGAAGTTTTGGCTGCCGCAAAGAGATGTACATGGACACGAGAGGCTTTGAAGACGAGGACGATCTTATCGAGCGAGTGAGCTCTGGAGAGATAACTGATCAGGCTTCAAACAGATTTAGTGGTAATGCATCTGGTGTACCTGTTGTGACCGTGGCCGATGACCTCGTCATCGAGACTCTCTTGAGTGATCAGGACTTTAGTGGCGAAGAAATCAGTACCAGCAATGAAACAGAGATGCCTGAACGAGATCAAAAATCCCCTCGTGGTCAAGAGATCAGGGTAAAGACGATCCAGTCGAGTCCGTCTGTCTCCTATGGTCTTCCAGGTGCAATCGACGAAGAGAGTTACAATCCAAAACTAGAACATTACTTCTTCAAGGACGACGAAAGTCAATTGATGAGTGCTGGTTCCGCTGCAATGCCAATTGTTATTGAAGTGGAAGACTTCGAACCGATTTCATCGCTGAAGTCAAAAATGAACACATTAAGCTTCTCGTTCTCAGACCAGAGCTTTGATGTAGATTGTGGTGATTCGGTTCAAGGGGTAGTAAACTCTGTTCGAAAAAGACGCTTGACCGGTCGAGGTTCAGCGCCTCCATCTTATCCGACTAGAATATCGGAAGTAGAAGAATTGCACGAAGTGTCGCGTCTACCAAGAAGAACTTCAACGGGCGGGCACTCATATGAAGAGCCTGACATGGGACAAGATTCTCAGTTTTCTTCATTATACAATGGAAATATTGATGAGAGCAACAGACTGCGAGGTGCACCTGGCACTTCAAAAGACGAAAATTCAGCCTTTGCTAATATTAAGCCCGGACTTGAGGTGCCTACACCTCATAGCTTACAGATTAGAGGCAGCAACAGTCAGTTAACCGGGGGGTGGTGTTCCGATGACATCTGTACCGGGACGTTAAACGACATGGCGAAGACATGCACCGGAATCTTTGCTGCCCAGGGTGTCCAACAAATGGTTTCGCAGGGAGGCTGCATAGATACCGGATTCACCAGCGAACAATCGGCAATGGTCGAGGAATATATTGCAAGTGCTCTCGGAGCACCCACAGCTGTGTACTCCTATTTCCTTGACGGCAAACGACAGACTCTTGATTTGCTATCGACATTACCATCAGAACCTATTTCCAAGGACGCCACAGAGACCACAGCAGATGAAAGAGGTGCCCAAAAGTTCCGGAACCGTGCAGCTCGAAGTAATGCACAAGCTGATCGCATCCGAAGCCTTAAAAATGAAATGACTTTTGCTCATGCTCTAAAGCAGTCCAAGGAAAGATCATTCATTCGTACGACACAGTCATTCGATGATGCAAAATTTCTACCCAAACTAGCTGACAGTGCTGCTCAGAAGTTACACTCTTCGCCATTGCTCGACAGTCTCGTGACCAACATGATGAGTCACTGGGCGAACGAAGGAACGACTGGATCATCAGCCAAAGAAATGTCTCAAGAAGATGAAAGCGTTTACTACGATAGCGATCCTGAAGATAGTCGTCCGAGAACACTGCACCATGGCCCCCGTAAAATCCAAACCTTGATCCCCGAAGATCCTGATAGTCAGGAAATCTCGCGTCCGAAAGTGCTTGATGGATCGGGCATTGATCGTATGAATGCCAAGCTGGGGAAGAGAGCAGATGAAGATTCTGTCAAAGAAATTGTTCAATCGATGATGAACGAGCGTTTATTGGTCATGTGGCATCCCACACAATGCAAGAAAAGTCCTAACCGTGCCCCGATCTTGGCTCGCCTATGGATCGAATCGGGTGTTTATCTCATCGACGGCAGCTTTCTCTTGCCGAAACTATCATGGGTTAAGGCGTTTGGTCAACAGGCCAAAGGAACCATTGGGACCAACGGAAATATCAACAAGTTGGATTTGCTGGAGATTTGCCGTATCCGGGCGTGCGATCAAGTTGATAGAAGTCTACATCCCTTTGCCAATGGCCGCCTTTCATGGTTTATCGAAACGCAACAAGATATTTTTTTATTTGAGTCCGAAACTGTGGAAGAAAGGGACCGAATCGTGTATGGGCTCAAACTGGTGGTGGCTCGTTTGGCGTCTTTGCTTATGCTGCGGGATATTCGTGCAGCTGATGAATTCTTTGGTGCCGTTTCCAACGGAGTACCAGGGGAAGCTCCGGTATGGAAAGTGGGGTGCAACGACGATGAAGAAGGGGACGAAGATGCATCCGCGGAACGACGCAGGGAAAACTGAAGAAGGTTGGAATAGATTATTACAGTTAACTAATGTTTTACCTCACATAACAAAAAAAATCTAACGTTGCGTAATAGCAGTAGGGCGTAGCTTGGATCTCATTTCGCATAGAAAATATCTTTACAGTTAGCCGAGCTACCTTTCTGGGCTAGAGGAGTACCGGTAGGTAGGTAGGTATAGGAGTAATACAATGGAAAAAAAGGGTATGGTACCCTGTTCAACGTCTGGTTTGTCCTCTCGGTACGTGACGAGGCGCGCCATCAGGTGAATGATGCCCGGCGGAAAATAGAGAGGTAAAGAGTGTACTGGTGTGACTTTTCATTCGGACAGTTGGACATGGCCGGCGTTCTTTTCAAAAATTCACGTCTTTGGTGAAAAATTACCCCACCGAATACATCCGACAAAACATCGCATGAAACGAGACTCTTCGCGTTCCAGAAAGGAGGAACCTTCCATACCATACCATACCATACCATTCGTCGTAGCTTCTTATCACTATAAAAGAACTGTTGTTATGTGGACATTGTTGATTGGATGTGCCTGTCTTTTACCGCAGGTCTTTGGAGCTTCGGTGAGAACTTCCCTTTGTATGTGTTTGTTTTAAAAACTCGGGGCCTGCCCTCATTCTTTTTTATGTGTTTCGTTGAACCAGCTGTATTCCTCCCGGGCTGCCATGGACCTGAATCTAGAAACCCCGTATCGTTACTCCATTGCTTCGGCTTTTCATGCAGAGGAATTGATTGGTATTTACTTGCGTTCTCTTTTTAACGAATCAGACACTGACCTCGATATCCTCTCCATCAATGTGCAAGTACAAGACGAAGGATCGATTTCCGTGGATCGTGTTTCTCTCGAGACGATTGTTTCTATGGTATACATTGCGAACGAACCCAAAATGGTGGCCAATTTGTTGGTGGAACGAGTGGACACAGATGCCATGGCTGAACAACTTCAGATTCCATCGCTATCGGCAGCGTACGATAATCTTTTACCGACCCAGAAGTTGGAGAATATTCCAGATGAAGATGATGGACGCCCCAAGGCTGATAAAGGTCTGATTACGATAACTGTCTTTTTGTCGATTGCTCTCTTGATGATTGCATCTGTTGTCTTGTATATTACGGGTGGTTGGGACGCATGCACACATTGCTGTATCAATTTATTATTCGAGGAGGTGGAAGAAGAAGACGATTACGCACTGGCCAAAAAGTCTACTTTTCAAGTACAGTCATTCGACGAAGGAAGTAAGAATGGCCAAGACGAAGAAGTCCGATCCGTAACGGAAAGCCAAGCCCCCAGTGAAATGACGGAAGACCCCAACTTGAGCAAACTTCCGGAGGGGTTGTTGGGGGCCATGCACCATCCCAATCCGGCAGCAGGTCTTGGAATAAAGACTCCCAACCGATCTGACACGAGTGGTTATGATAGTGAAATCAACGGAACACCCTTTTCGGAGATTACCCAAGACAATAATGGCCCACTTGGAATAACCAGTATGCGCAAAATGCCCATCATGGACCGATCAGTTGACGGTGATGACGATGATGTTGAAGGAGGCTTGGCGCATTTGATTCTGAAGCGCCGTTTCAAGGAGTCTCACAACAGACGATAAAACCATATTTCGAACAGGGCGAAAGATAATTAGCATTACACCTTTTGAGGTAAAAATTGATTCTCCAGTTTCCTACGGAGTTGAATGATAATAAAAAGAGAAAGCTTATCCTTCCCTTCAAGATACCGCTGTCTTTGTTCTTTGGAGGGAAATTGATACTCTGCTTTTACTTTCATCCATTGACATGCTGTGGTGCCATATGCGGTTTTTCGATCGTACTCATCCACTCTTTAAAAATTGACGACGGCGTGCAAAGAGTACCATTCACGTTATCACACGGGTAGCTAGTTCTTAATTGGGAAGATGCTCCGGAATCGAGTCAAGAGAGGAGATCGTAAAAAGCAATCCTGCTCTTGCACGTTGTCCCCCAATCTCGTTCGAGATTCTATCCGCACTATGGCGGCACATCACACGAACGACCATAAAAAGAGTGTACAATTACGCTGAAAGTAGGTACCCCGCCACTTCCTCTGTATGTGCGTGTGCGTGTGCGTATGTGTGTGCGTGTATTTAAAATACTTCTTTTATTATTATTATTTTCCACTGTACTCCTTTTCATGTTTAGGCGTATTGTTCTTGTTGCTGTTGTTTCTGTTCTTGGTATTCTGCCTTAATTTTCTTGACGCATACGCGTCCTTCTTCTTCGGCTGGTGGCACTAGGGGTCCCTGGTGCGCCGGCTTACCGCGCAGGCCCAATTTTTGGAACAGCGCCTGATCGGCATCGAATTCAGGATTCGCCGTGGTGAGCAACTTATCGCCGTTGAAAATGGAATTTGCGCCGGCCTGGAACATGAGGAATTGTTCCGCCTCCGAAAAGGACAACCGCCCGGCGGATAATCGGACCATGGTACGCGGCATCACGATCCGTGCCGTGGCGATCATCCGCGCCATATCGAACGCATCGACGTTCCCGATCGCTTCGTCTTCGTCTTGCTTATCGCCCAGCGGCGTCCCTTCGACGGCGACGAGTGCATTGATGGGGACCGATTCGGGATGTTCGGGGAGGGTGGCCAACACGTGCAACAACCCCACGCGGTCGTTCTCTTCTTCCCCTAAACCAAGAATACCACCACAACACACAGAGATTCCGGCATCACGGACGTTGGCGATCGTTTGGAGACGATCTTCATACGATCGGGTAGAGATGACCTTTGGGTAGTGTTCTGGACTGGTATCGAGATTGTGATTGTAGGCTGTTAAACCCGCTTCCTTGAGTTGTTTTGCCTGTTCGGCGGTCAACATGCCCAGCGTACAGCAAACTTCGAGTCCCATTCCATTGACGCCGCGGACCATTTCCAGTATATGTCCAAAGGCATTCTTCTTATTGCCCAGCTCGCGCCAGGCGGCTCCCATGCAAAAGCGCGTCGATCCGGCGTCGCGGGCACGTTGTGCCGCCTCCAATACCTCTCGTACTTTCATGGTGGGGGTTGGCTTGACGAAGGTCTTGTGACGCGTCGATTGGGAACAGTACGAACAGTCTTCCGTGCATCCGCCCGTTTTGATGCTCAGCAGCGTGCACTGTTGTACCTCGGAGGGGTCCCAGTACATGCGGTGCGTCGTGGCGGCGCGGTACATGAGTTCCCCGAAGGGCAGCGAATAAACGTCGGCGATCTCCTGCTTCGTCCAGTCGTGACGCACGCGTGCCGTGTACCCGCCCAGTGATCGTTCTCCCTCGCCTTCGTACAGGGCACCGCGTTCCCGATCGTTGTTGGGGAGACGGATTTCTCGCGGCGCGGCGGCAGTAGCAGCGACCGTGGAAGGAGGAAGAGGTGACGGCGACGAATAATACCGATCGATAATGACCTTTCCTTCCGTCACAACATCGTCTTCGACACGAGGGGCCACGGACATGGTACGAATCATCAAGGACCTCGTCCTCGTCGACGTCGTCGTGGTTGGACGCACCGCCGGAAACGGGTTGACACCACCTCCGTGGCGAGTGACGGTCGTCGGCGTACGACGCATCCAGCTTTGAGTGGCGAGTCGAAGAGTCATGGCGAGTTTCTTTTATAAATACAATGTAATAATCTATTGGAAGTAGTTGACGACGAAATAAGATAAATTTTGAACAACCGAAAAGAGATGATAGAACAAGGAAAGTTTTTTTTTTTGTGTTTTTCACAGTAAGGCCAAATGAATGCCGTCGTCGCCGTCGCCGCCGTCACCGCCACCGCCAAACATCAAATGCGATCTTTTTTTGGTTTTAGGGGGACGACGACAGCACGGAGTACTTACGGTAGTAAGTAGTATGTGGTCGGTGTACTCATGTCAAGTTGAGGACGATGTGCAAAGCGAACCGCCGTTGTTTTGGTGCGTGCGGAATTGTTCGACAACTCGGCGTGATTTGGATTACCCATTCACAATTAACTATTGTAAATCAGTGTTTAGATATTTTTATAACGATAGGTTGTAAATAGTTAGGCATATCGTCGACGCGAAGCACCCTCGCGTTCCGTGACTTGTCGACCTCACGCCGGGGTTGTTGATGATGATGACGCATCCCCCCTTCAAAAACCGAAGGCATACACCTTGTTGGGAGTACCTAACTAACTTATTTTACGAACTTGCGCTTCCCTCACACCATCTCTCCCTTTTAACAGTACCTAGAGAGGTCTCATCATACTCACATCACCCTTGCCCAATCAAACCCCTACTACTCCACGCGACGTGCGACATGTAATAGGCAGTTCCATTTCTCTCTCTACCTAGATACTCTAGGCCTTCGTTTCATCCCTTCTGCGTCGATCATGATTGTGGTGAAAATCACCCATCTCATCTGATGTTTACATTCAATTCTTCACTATTACTACCACTACCAATACCAATACCAATACCACTACTAATACTACCACTCTTCGAAAAGGATCCTTCGAAACGTACTTGTATTCTCTCTTTTACTCCTGATCAGACAAAAATGATATCTTTCGTTCTTGTCGTGTATCTCTTATGTGTCTACTTCCCTGACAATTCACAACCTTTCTCTTCAACTCCCACTTCCACCACCATCACCACCAGTCCATCGCATTTGCGGTACCGCAATCGCCGCAACAACAACCGCAACCTCGTCGCAACAAACTTGATTCCGTGCCAAGCGTCGGCACCACCGCCGCGACAATGCCATCGGGGCGTTGGTCTACCCTCGTTTTCGTCACGAGACGATGATTCGAATTGTAACACCCACGGTGATGATGATGATGATGATGATGATAACAGGAAAAGACAGACCTCCACCATACTAGCAAATGGGGATCGTGATAACACCCAACACGTACAACGACGAGAAGACATACAACAACGAGAAGAAGAAGAAGATACGGTAGTATTCCACGACAATAGTACAACGCATGCACCGTACCCGCCCGGGGCATACTATTTTCAAAAAGATGAAGATGCCATGAAGTACACTTTTATCAGTTTCATCGATCACTTTGATGAATCATATTCGCAGGTGGCTAGACTTATCGAACCCCGCCTGTACGCGCGGGCGGATCAATTTGCCAATAACAACGACCACATCACTGTCAGTGGCCACAATACTACGGCCGCGACGACGACTGGTCATCATCATCATCCTCCCCCTCATCCCCCCCTTCATCCTCCGTCCGTGGTCACGATGATCCCTCCCACCATTGATGATGTGGCATGTCCGTCCTCCAAATATGGACCCGTCGCGACTTTTCTAGCCTGGAATCGTTTACCGGCGAGGATCGTAGTGGGCACTCTGACCTATCTGCTGTTCCCGACGATGATCGATCTATTGGAATCGTACATATCAACCGGATATGCCATCACCGGTACCACTGCTGCTGCTGCCACCACCACCGCCGCCGCTACTACTACTACTACTCCTGGTGGTATTGTTGGTGATCCACACATCGTAATGACAGCGAACGAATGGTGGGCACAGTTGAATCAGATTTTACCACACCATCAACAGACCAGTCAACAAGCCACCGCCACGTTACTGGAGAGGGAACGAGAGAATCTGTCCACCTTGGTTGGCTTTTACGTGCCGGGGGCCAGTATTGTTTTGGGTACCTACTTTTCCATGACGCTTTCGATTCTGTACGATCGCCAATCACGGTTGCAGCAAGCTGTATCGTTGGAAGCCGCCATGCTGGCCTACTGCTTCCACGTACTTTTGGATCTGTACGATAAAGACACGCCGCGACTTGTACAGAGTGTGCAGTGCGTAGCGGACCAAATACACGTGCTTGTACGGGAGAGTCGGGGGAAAGAAACGATGCGGATCATGTACAGTGACCCGTACGCGAGTATCTTGCGCATCCTCCAGAGCTTCACTCGCGAACCATCCCGCTGCGAAGCGCAGGAAGCCACACTGGTGGGCGTGATTCGAGGTTGCGTCAAGCAATTGTTCGAACTACGGTCCAAGCGCATGACAGATGAATCGCTGGCGTTGGCACCCACCCATTTTGATATTCTGACTTTCTTGTCCGGTCTGGTCTTGGTGGGGATTGCCTTGGGGACTGTCGCCACGGCCCAAACCAATGGAGTACCTACGGAACTGTCGAGGGTTCTGTTCTCTGCCTTGGTCGTCTGTTACACTACCACGTACGAAATGAGTTACGATCTGAACCGGCCCTTTGATGGGATATATCAAATACGACGATCAGGAGCCGCCATGCACTTTTTACGAGAAAGGATCACATTCGAACCCAAACACGATGGAGATGGAACCGCCACCCCAAATGGGAGTCAAAACAATTTCACCGTTCAACACGACCGAAGTATTTGGTACAACTAACAGTTAGGTTGATCACACAGGCACGCCACACACGCAGTCTCGAAGTATCTAGGAGAGAAAAAAATTGACTTGTCGCTCATGCAGATCTACCTCCACTCTCCATTGATGATGCAATGATTAGAAACAATCCGGAGTAGACCAATTCACAATTCGGATTTCAGCTTAATCATAGATCACTCTTATTTGCATTCGTTGCGCTAAGGTGTACAACTTGTCACTGGCCTCTAATTTAACATGTTATGCTCGACAGAGTCGACATCGTCCAAATCTTCCAAAGCATCGATTATTGCACAATTCTTTTCAAACTCGTCATCCGACACCTCGACAGGTGCCTTGCTCACGTATGCCAGCGACATTTTCATTTCCTCTTCATTGTTGCCAATTGCTTTGAGAGCCTCAAACAACATGGAAACTTCCTTTGGATCCGAGTAGATAGCGGTAGTTCCCTCCTCTTCGCCTTCCTCAATTTCATAATCCTCCAACCCCTGTTCAATAGCAGCTTCAAGCAAGGCTTCTTCGTCTACTTCGCCTTTAACGGTCACGACGCCACGACGATCGTACATGAACAACACGGAACCTTGTTCGGCCATTTTGCCCTCCCGTTTGTTGACCGTCGAACGAACGTCCGCGTTGGCTCGATTATCATTGTCCGTTAGGACGGATATTACGAAAGAAGCTCCGCCATGACCATACGCCTCAAAGACCCGTTCTTTAAAGTCGCCAGCGCTACCCTCAGTCGCTTTTTTGACTGTTACAAAGAAAACAATACGTCGAACCACAAATAAATTGGAAAAAGAAATACGTCAGAATCCACATTTCAGAATGACATTTTAATCGCCTAAGGATCATGAACCAGTATAGCAGCGCAACCGTACGACGCAGGCACTACAGTATCATTTCTCGTATTGAAATTTCACCTGCTTCTTGCCGTAGTAGGGTACTCACTCGCGCGGTTAATGTTATCTACTGGAACAGAGTTGGCCTTCGCCTGTTTTATTAGGTCATAGAGTTTTCGATTCGCGTTGGGATCTGGGGATCCCCCCTCCTTGACAGCCATAATAAGCTTCTTGCCAAACAATGCGTTAGTCTTGGCCTTCTTCATGTCCGTTTTGGCCTTGGTGGCAGCTCGTACAGCAGCGGCACGGCCCATGAAAAGAGGCGACAAGCGCGACCGTTCGACCGAAACGGTGCGTCGTGAGTTTGGGGGCGCAACCCCAAAGGCCGAAGCACTCTCGAAAAGGTAAAGCAACGTCAGGCAAAACTGAGATAATTTCATGGTGTTTACCTCTCCTACTTCTGTTTCGTTGGACGTTCCCTTGATCGAGTCGACGATCCGTACGTTGTTCTTCTATTATCGAGGTTTGACGGACACTGCGTCAAGCTACTACTCCGAGTTTGAAGTTTTCCTTCATCGTGCGTCAGACTTCCTGTTTCCTCCTCATCTACGCCTCTATCTCTCTCTCTTTCGTCGGCCGGTTCTCCCGTCCATCCAAATCTTTGGTCGCACAAAAGATATAATCACAACGTAATTTTCTGTGATGATGATGTGATCCGTGCTCCGCGCGCATTTCATGCGTCTACTTCAAATCCGGCTCCAGCAACGTCAGTGATTATTTTCTGCCTAAGGAGTTCACTTAAAATCATAAAATTGGAGTAGTTTACCGTGTTCTTTACACTTTTTTGTCAGAGATATAACAACCAAAGGCCATTCAGACCTCAAACTTCATCTTGGGCGGCGACGGAAAACGTTGCCTGTGTCGGAGCTGTTGGTTTGAGCTGTTGTGTCTGGCACATTTTGTGGTTGGATTTGTTTCATTGGAACCGATACGTCATTTCTTTCTTCTACCGTTACAGGTATACCTTCACACTCGGTACCACAGACATACCCACGGTCTTTGGCGGTGAGGATGTGCTCCAAACGCATACAACGGCGAGCGCAACTTCGTCCAAATAGCACAAAGCTCATCCAATATCCTTGCGTTCCGGAAACATCGACCATACATGAGTCTTGTGGACCACATTCATCAATGACAGTGGGCGGGGAACTAGAGATATCACCAGGCCGCATGGGTGCCCTGACTGGGGATTGGGTCGGCCGTTGCGCAGTTGTCAGGGTAGAATTGTCGGTCGGTTCACAGATACTACCACAGGAAAAGCCGCGAGTAGCCGTCAACCGTAGAGCTTTTCGTGTATTTACGCAGCGACTTCGACATTCGCCGCGCTTGTTCCGTTTACTGACCCAGAAGAAGTTCCCTCGTCCAGAGTGACACGAATCGCTCTCCGGACACACTGCAGACTCGGGCAGCAAAGGTGGCGTTGTTGAGGGCATTGTCGGTGACTCGGAGGGGACAAATATCGGTGCTACACTCGGTGTGCTGGAGGGAGCTAGACTGGTACTCGGAGTTAAACTTACGGAAGGAACTCCAGACGGTGAGGCAGAGAAAGAAGGTTGAATTGAGACTGTAGGAGAGCCAGACGGCGGAGTCGAAGCTGTGGATGGAAATGACGTTGGATTTGCCGACACTGTTGGGTGTTCCGTTGGTATGTGCGTGGGAGATGATGTAGGCTCAAGAGATATCGTTGGAGCAGGGCTCTCAGTGGGGGCATGTGTAAGAAGAAAAGACGTCCCGTCAACCCGGAATCGAATTCTACTGACACAAACATGAGTACAGTTGCTCTCAGGAAGACCATTGAGAATGCCGTCGTCGCATTCTTCACCAACGTCTATATAACCATCTCCGCAACGGGATATGCCAAATGTCTGCGCAACAATGGACACGCCGATCTTTTCGTATCTGCCATCTCTACCGCTATATACGCGCACCTCGAAGAGTGTCCCTGCTCCCAAATTTGAAATTGTAATGGAATTTTTTCGAGTAAAGCTAGACACAGTCTTGTAATACTGATCTGGTAGAAAGGCAGGTTTGGAAACGACATAGTGGGAGGAAGCACCCTCGGCACGGTCCCACAACATTGTCAAACTGTGCTCGTCAGCTCCAATAATATGTAAGTTCGAAGCTGGTTCTTGTTTCACATAGGAAAGAGAATACTGGGGCGAGACACCCAGGTCAAACAGGTGAATATGATTATGGAACACATTTCTTCCGTCTTCTAGGCATTCTTTGAAAGAAGTCTGCCAAGAATTGAATTCTGGAATCAGTTCGTAGTTGAAATCGGATCGCGTTACACTTCGAAGGATATAATCTCCTGCACCCAACGGGTCATCGAACCGAATATAGACCCAGTTTGACACGTTCAATGTCTCAGCATTGTGCTCGACGAGGATCTCGTGGGTATTATTATCGGCATTCCATACAGACTGTCCCCAGGACGCCTTGTTGATTATGTAGTCAACCGAAAAAGTGCCCTGTTTTGAATCTGAAGAAAACACCGTGTCGGGTAGATTGAGCGGATCAGGGTGTATATTTGCCAAAAAGTCTCCAATCCCATCGTCGATGAATCTCGTGCCGTTCCTCGCGGCTGGATGTTCACCGACTACTCTCACGATATGAGATAATTCATGTACTGCAGTTGATTCGACAAATGACACACTGTCGCCTTCGATTGGGCCCGCATACTCGAAGATGGCTGAATAGTTCTGCAGGATACCCCGCTTTTCCGAAACAATGTCCCATAGAGCAACTACATTGCCCATGCCCTGAATGTTTCCAAATGTTATCTCAAGGGTATTCAGTGCAGGATAATTTCCAACCTTTGATTGAAGAATAGTATAATCTAACGGTTCCCCTCTTTCATCAATGAGAATATCTATCGTTGAACCGACAAGATTTAGATCACGTGCCGCGCCGTATCCGCGATTTTCTATAAGTAGCCCGAGCTGAAAAGGAGTAGCAGTAGACGGTTCCACGGCTAAAGGGAAAGGGTCATTGAAGTAAGCGTTTCCAGGGCAGAAAAATGCCAACTGTAGCTTTGGCCTTGGCGCTATAGTGATTGTGTCCGGGGAAAGTAGTTGAAGGTAATCGACTCCGTCTATTGAGTACATCAAAGTTCCACCGACGTCATATCGTGCGACAAACCCAGGGGATGCTTCGGGGAGAGAAGAGAAGATCCATACCACTTGTGCTGCCGTATTCCCCTTCAACATCCCAGACCCGCCTATTTCTGAGACATTGTATAACTTTGTTTCTTCCAAAATAAATAGGTCCATTGAGTTAAGCGTCGAGTTTCCCAGTGGACTCAGCTGAAGGTCAACCAAGATGTTTTCCATAGAGATGAACCCACCATTTGAAATCTGTAGGCTGACCGCGAATACTGAACCCTCCAGGGCGATGCCTTTGTTCACCTGAAGATTTACATTTGCGCAAGTCTCAGCACGCATTCTGGCGTCTTCCAACATCTGGTCCTCCAGTGCCCCCCTCCATGCATCCGTGAAACCACTATAACCTTCTTTGTTTGCACCTAGCCGGCTTCGTTCAAAGTTCCAAACCAACTTTGATGCGTGAGTTAAATCAAAGAAATCATGCGCCAAATTAGTCGGTAACTCGTTTGCCCGTTGCACCCCCAGCTTCCAAAAGTAAATGCTAATGTTCCAGGTGACAACGAACTGCTTAATATCTTCTGCGATGGTTGTGACAAATGGAATTTTTATCAATTCGTCGAGCTCTTGTTCGGAAATGGATCTTCCTTCTTCGCTATCATCTGCTGATATCTTAAGTAAGGCTTCGTTAATTTTCTCAATCTGATCCGTGCCAGGGGTCTCAACTGCGCTCACATTGTCTGACAAGGATCCAGAGTATGGGAGCAAAATGAGATCGATAAACGCTTCGCATCGTTTTGCTTGGACAAGCAGACTTTGGTACTTGGGTCGATTGGCCAACTTGGTGGCGCTGGGAGCACCATCAAGTAGACATTGAATAACTTTATTCAGGAGAGGAAGACGAGACAAGATAGGGATTGATTCAGTCAAAACGCAGGCGAAAATGGTGTGCTGTCTACCAGAGGAGGACGTTTGGTTGAGACATCTATGCAACATAGTCTCCGTTGCCATGAATAGTGTTTCGTGCCTTACAATATCATTGTAAGACATCTGTAGATCATCGAACGAACAAACAGACTCCTCGTCCATGAGTCGACGGTGATTGAATGAATTAAAACCAGGTAAGTCTTGCATGGAGCTCTTGAGACGACGATTTTCGGATGGAAAATGGTAAGTCGGCCAGCATGGATTGCGTCCGAACTCTAGACATCGAAATCCACAACCTTCGTCACTGTGAATATTCCTACCATTGATTGTATAGACTTCGAAGTCATCTACTGAAGAATCATCTCCAGTATCATCAGAATGTTGCCTCCTCCCATCACCAACGGTCTCACAATCATATTTGAAAAGACCAGCACGTCCACCCCATCCGATGTACGGGGGTGTTACTTCGCCACCGAAGTCATGCATTTCTTTCCTCGAGACACCGCATGTATAGAAGTAGGATCCAGCAAACAACACGCTCTCTGTTCGATCTGGTATTTCAGTAAGATACATGTAGCGACATTATGATCTTGTAAATTGCCTCGAAATCCCAATTACTTACCTGTAGCTGATCCTTCGCAAAAATCCAATGCCATCGAATCTAGACCACACAGGACCTGCTGAGCATATTGTTTTGCACACTCAAAATTGCTTGAGTTTCGTAAACGTGAGGGATCCATTGGGTCGAAATGCCGATGGCTCATTTCCTGCCAGGGCACGTTTTCAGTGACTATTGCATCAATTATCTCATTCCCTTCGTACACAATAGTATATAAGGTAGAAGTGGCATTGGTGAAAACATTCTTCACGAAAAAATCACTGTCAAATCGAATGTACACTCGACCGCCTTCAGGGTTTCGAAAAGGTACAAAGATAACTTCGAAATTATCCAATTGGTCGTAGTGTTGCGGTTCCAGGAAAACGCCATTAGAAGCGGAACGCATAAGATGATTGGTGGGAATCTCAACAGGAATCGTACGTTTTATACCAATCGTGAAAGTGAAGCTAGCGTTAGCGGGTAAATCTCCGAGATGGAAGTTTCCATCCTCGACATTGCGCTCTATACCAGGAAAGATGAATTCAACGTCCTCCCAGTATCGAGGCCACGACAGAGTCACATTCTGCGCTTTGATGACACCGTAATTAGTTGCTGTCAACTGGATTTCTCTAGTACGACCAGTATGTATTCCTTCCCAGTCTGGTCTAACTGGATCCCAAACAATTACTGGCCTAGGGATCGATGTTTCGTAGCGGCTTTCAATCTCGTGAATATATCCTTCGCCAATATCCGCGTGAATAATGGTTGATGCGTAAGACGTGACCTCAGCTTGTAGGAATACGAAGACGGTTTGTCCCAAAGTACTTAAGAACACACTACCCCTGTAGTCTCGGTGACTCTCCATACATGCTCGAATTTCGTATATGCCTTCTGAGAGCTCGTCAAATATGACAGTACCATCGCTATCGGTTGTCCCTGTCCATGATCTCCCGTCTTTTACGTCACGAATCTGAACGGTAGCATTGGCAACGTTGGGTTGGTAAATTGAAAAGAAAGAGGCCTCATTCTGAGCCACTACCGTGAGAGTTCTGCCGCCTTCAATTGACACAACCGTTGCACGGTAATAGAGGGTTTCCGTTGCATTATCTGACCTGAAAAGGATCGTTCCGTAGAGAGATACGTCAACTTCTTTCGCAGTGAATCCAATAGTAACCATATGGCTCTCACCAACATTAAGCCCGGGTAGAGTGTTTCCACGTATCGAATATGCTATTGTCGAGTCTAAGAAATCGATCTCGATCTCTCCACTCGGGCGACTCCCGACGTTTTCGATAACTATGTCTTTTTTAACAACCAGACCACCCTGTGGAATCGAGACGTCCAAAGCCGCGGGAGAGACCCGAAACTTCGTTGCCCGCTCTCGGATGTCAACGAGCAATTGAAACATGATACGGTCGCCTTCATCCGACGTGAGACTCAGTTCAAGAAGCTCGGAAAGAGCCACGGAAGATTCGACAGTTATGGAGAGCAAAACAGGGTGCAGCTGATCCCCGCTATTTGCATCTAACGACGTTTTTACGTTTAAAGAATCATTTCCAATCATATAGTTCACGGTGAGACCGCTGAATATTCCTCCCGAGAACGTGAATAAGAAAAGATCATCTAGGACGATAGGTTCGTACGTGTTCCCAGTCACATGGTAGTAAGTAGGCGACGCATCAAC
>Ga0051981_10000290_pt1 | contig 23689 bp, 16 predicted proteins | sample CryGey13umfilter_3_FD_59644 | JGI IMG/M metagenome (GOLD analysis project Ga0051981, IMG submission 59644) | Groundwater microbial communities from aquifer in Utah, USA - Crystal Geyser 4/10/14 3 um filter | ecosystem: Environmental > Aquatic > Deep subsurface > Groundwater | place: USA: Utah... | reverse complement strand
TCTTCGGGACTTGTATCGATGAAACACAAACTCACAATGGGAGGTTTGAAGGGATACTGTTCCGGGAAATCCATGCGCAAACAAAATTTCCCCCCGGCATAGGGTGAATCGGGTGGCCCGTTGATCGTGACGCTCCATTTGAAAATATCATCGTGGACGGATTCGATATCCGCTACGAAATTCAATGGTTCCTTTTCGAGCTTGGCACGTTCCTGGTAGATCGATTTCAAGCAACAGAGAAACAATAGAGAAACATCGTGCCAACAATCAAATGAGAATATGAATCAGAAGAGAACGTGGGATCAGCACCCCTCCGAAGCAAGAAGATTGGTTTGGGGAAAACAAGGTACTCCTATCTGTCTGGCTGACTTGACTGTGAGTGTCGTACCTTCAAAAGTCGACGGGACATTCTTTTTTATACTAGGATTTGACTCTTTGGTTAATCGATAAAACAAAATGTATTAATCAGAAGGAAGTTGTAAAGAGAAAACGAGACGCGTTGATGGCACACACAGCGATGAGTAAAAATTAGTGGAATGTAGATAAATTGACTGTGAGTGTTTCTTTGATCGTGGAGAGGAGCTCTTCGTGCCACCAAGTGCAGTGACACTGATAGAGGTGTGTGGGAATAAACAAAAAGAAAATAAAAGATCTTTTTTTACACAGTTAACCGTGTCTCACGCACTCTTCCCAATCGTGGTCATCAAAAAAAAAATCATTCCGCGGGTGTTTCCCATTTACAGTTTTATCTCAAAACATTAATGGGGCATATACATACACATCATATTCATGATGGTTCTCGGAGACTTCGTGCGACCGAAATTGTGCGGCTGGGGAAAACGTTCATAGCTCTTTTTCTCAAGTGAATCTATCTCACCTGTCATCAATTCTTCTTTACGCCACTCACATCACTCGCGTTTTGATTCATCATGGTGGACGTTACAACAACTATAACGCCCCCCTCGACTACAAACAAAGACAAGGACGAAAAAGGGAGAGCAAAAGAAATAATAGTGACAGAAGAAGGAAAAGGAGAAGTACAGGGAGAGGATACACTAACGCCGATACACCCACTTCTTCAACAGGTGGTGGAACGTTACCGACCCGATGGCACTGCCTCGACGTCGTACCGATCATTTGAACATGTTCTCCAAAGCCGTTCGTGTACAACAAATCGGTACTTATACCGTCTCATTTATGGCACAGAAGGATGGGCCAAGCAATTCATACATCTTTTAGGGACGGACAAACGATGGGCCAATATGGCGTGTATGAAAACCAAACATCTGAAGAAAGAACTCGTCGAAAGCGTATCTATGATTGAACGAGTTGAACGCATTATTGGTCACAAACTTGGGAATGGCGCAAACGATACTACTATACGAAATGATGATGCCCGAATAAGTGCAGGGGAGAATATTTTGTTGTTAGATCTTTGTTCGGGAAAGGGTGTGGCCGGGACCATGTTGGCGATACGCTTCCCCGAAGCACGTGTGATTGGTATCGATATCCGCCCCCCGAGTACCACGGAACACCATTTACGGGATGGCTTCTTACCGAATCTGACGCGTATAACGGGTAACTTGTATGACGACAAACTCTTGGACGAATTGGTGACGCAATCGTCACCATCATTGTCAATGATGGCAAAAGAAGGAGGAGAAGGAGAGGACGGTACGACACGTCGTGTAGTGCTGGTGGGGACGCATTTGTGTGGAGACTTGTCACGCGTTGCAATCGACTTGATGGCATCGTATCCGCAACACATCGTGGCGGCAATCATTGCCCCCTGTTGTTTGCCACGTCGGAAGGCACCCACGGGGTCGTGGAAGTTTAGTGGGAATAGTTGGGGCTATGATACGACTCACCTAGCCCGACAACAAGGCATGAATCCATTTGCATTGTGGCTTGATCGATTGTATGAACGTGCTCCTACACAATACAGATGTTTGTTTCGTGATGATGATATGTTATCTCCCAAGAATACATATTTGTTACTTTGTCATCGTATGGGTCCATTTTTGAGGGGAGAACAATCCGAAGAGGGAGAGCAAAAACAGCGGTTTTGTCAAGACGTACAATCTTGCTCGGAATAAAGTTTGAGAAAACCCGACTGCGAAAAAGTGTGTGTGTGTGTGTTGTGTTGTACAGGCAACGCATCATTTTTTTTGGTCGTCTATCGGAATATGACAGGGATGCTAATATTAATGTCCCAATGTTCGCGTGTGTGGCACCAGTCCATTCTGCAACACTCTGTGATAACTTGTCTTGCTTGCCTCCCGGCCCCGAGAAATGATTTCGGACTACGTCTCGAAGCATCGTATTAACGTTCGAATTATATAATAACCTTTGAAGAATACAATGGTAACCGAATTTTTAAAAAAAAAAATGCTCATGCCCGGTCTGCAAGCAAATGATTCTTGACGAACTCGCCAAGCAGCCAAGTTTCCGCCTGTGCATTCTCCACGGCCCTGCCGATGAGCCGAGTTGCATCATCTTCGTCAACGGATAGCAATAGTGATGCCAAGACCAATGCATCTTTGCGGCCTTCTTCACCCAAGCGCAGGCATTCTGTTGCCAACCGTCGAGCGAGTTCAACCCTGCCGTATGCAAGAAGATATGCACCGACAGTTACAACCATGGAATTCCCACATGACTCGAGGCCGTAAATACTGCACGAGACGCCTGTTTCCGGTAAAATACCACAAGCAGCGAGGAGAATGTGAGACGCATGTTCTGCTAAGCACATAATTTTTAGGGAACACTGACCTCTTCCACTATCAATGGCTCTGAGACCCTTTACACCGTACATCTCAACGACCTCTTCAAGACGACCTACGTAGCCGTGTCTCATGCTGAGATCAATGGTTGTTTCCAGGGAAATTGCAGGAAGCGCAATTCCGAGGTGAGGGCATCCACGTCGTTCTAAAAAGGCACACAGAGCTTCGTGATCAGTATCAGGAATTGCATGGAGCCATTTGGTGGCCGATTCTTCCTGTCCGGCTCCAAGCAGAGTACCGATTCGCAGCAGAGGGTGCGTCAAGGGGACAGCGTATATTCCTCGGACTGTGGACACAATAATGCTTCCTGCTTGATATCCCAACACAACAGGTAATAGCAGCGGAAGAGGTGTAGCGATGGGCATTAATGTCTTTGCTGTGCTACCCGAGTACCTTGTATCCACGGCAGAAACTTCTGTAGACGCCAGCGTGTACGTGTCAAGCCGAAATACGGCAGAGCCGTTGCCAAGAAAGACTGTCGACAGCAGAAGAGACGAACGTTCGTAACGGCGTGCGAAGTGTCAGCAACAACTAAGTATCAATGGCAAGTCAGTGATGTTAGTATGATCGAATTTACCTGCATGAACGGAGCTAACTGTACAGCAATACAAAACTCCATGGATAAATCTTGCGCTGGTGATACGTGAATCTGCGTGAGAAGGCAGTGCCACTCGGACTGATCCCATGAAAACAAAAGATGGGGGCTCAGAGAGGTAGACGATTACTCGATTATGGGCAATTACTGCACAAAAGACCCCGTCGTCATCCCACACGAGGAGATCGGGGAAAGGTAGCGTTGGACCTGTGGCAACGTATTCGGCTGCCTTGGTACCTCTCTCGTCGCTTTTGCGCGTATAGAAATGCGCGCTGCCCTCATCATTTTCTTGACTCTTGGTGGCAACGCACATCACAGGCCCTCCGAAGACAGCAACTGGGAGGTTGCGACTCCCTCCTCGCAGGGTCATGTAACCAAGCGATGTCGTCGTGGCCGCTGGAATACTCACTCCTCCTTCAGTGGACTTCGTTTCTACGGTATCCAAGTAGTGCAGTTCAACGAAAGATTTCTGCTGCTTGTCTTGAATGGTAGGCATTTTGCCGATTTCAATGGGCATAGAAGCCGGTGTCATACCCATCTCGCTGGCATCTTCTGACTCAGAGTAATCGTCATCTGCCGACATGGTACTCGTACCATCTTCTCCGCTTTTGTTTTTCTTCCTCTTGAAAAGCCCGAAAGTGGCTTTCTTCACACCCTTCGTAGCCGTTTTGGCTGCAAATTTAGTGGCGTTTTTCGTTGCATTTGTAGCAGCCTTCGTCGCCTTCAATCCCACTGTTGTTGCCTTGGAAGCTGCCATCGTTGCAGTCGTTGCGGTCTTCGTCATAGCCGACGCAGACATTTTCGATACTGCGGCAGCGGACTTTGTTACAGATGTAGCGAGATTTGCAACATTCTTTGCCGTCCCTCTGAGACCAGCCCGCTGCTCGTGACCGGCGTCCTCTGTAAACATTCGGGCGCACAAAGAGCATCGTTAAGTGAGCAAACCGATTTGAAAACTAAAATAAAATGAGTAAAGCGGACTTGACGATGATCAACAAAAAGCCTTACCTCCCGCAGCGCGTTTCCAAACAAGAGGCGATGCCATATACTGCAACGATTGATCCATCCGCTCTTTGTCCCTAATCACAGCGTATAGGTCGTCATCGCCTACCCAGGCGAAACCGCAAGCCTCAATTCCAGACGCCACGACTGGATTGCGTGGGGGGCCCTTGGCCGCGCGATTTCCTATTTTTTGTAAAAGTGATGGAATGTGAAGGATTTCGTAGCGAAATTCAGCGGGCCAAATAACTGCCAAGTACAGGCCAGAGTTGCTCGTCAAAAATCGAGGGGCCAACCGAAATAATGCCTTTTGAAATTCCGGGGGAAGATGCTGTGCCGGAGGGCTCTCATAAACAGTGGTAGAGTTCTTGGCTTCCATATGGCCCACCGGGTTTGCTTTCAGCACATCCAAGGATCCATAAACGATGGAGCTATCTTGTACCGACAAAACCGACTTTCCCAGACTGCCCAAACCAGCCCCAAAGTGTACGTGACACGAGTCCACGGTCGAGGTTGCATTGATTGGCAATTCCAGAAATACTAGACCCAAACTTGTAATCAGTAACAAAGAATTTTCTGATACGGAAAGGAGAGGTGCCTGACGGATCCCATAAATATGAGCCGAGGGGGTGAAATCAAGTAACCCTCCAGCTTGGATCAAAGGACCTAGCGCCATGGAAGTAACCGACGTGCCCGTCACTTGGCTAGTAGTTTGGTTGGTGTTTCCTTGTGCGGCAAAAATATGGAATTCACCAGCCGTGTATGATCCGGTAGCAAGTACAATGGCATCTTCTCCGAACGATGCATGGAGAATGGGAAAGATGGTTGTGTTGGTACTCCCCGCTGAATATTCCGTGGCATATGGTGGGATTTGAATTGTCACTGTAGGATCTGGTTTGAAAATAGTTTTCCCGCCAACTTGCTGAAGGAGGTCAGGTTGAAGAACTTTTAGGTTCCACACAAGCATTGAGGTCGTATTTTTGGTTTTCGGAGGAGCCGCTAACCAGAACACCAAATCTCGGTGTGCGTCGTACGATAACGGCACGTGTTGCATATTTGATTCAGGCGCAAATTCTGAAACCCCGCCCGTGAATCTTGCCAAAGGTGGTTCAATATCTACCGATTTGCCCGAAATGGTTAGTTCGATCAGATAACAGACCCCCTTTTTGGTCAGAGTGAGAATACGGCGCTTCTTTTCTCCCGATTGTACCACATTGTACTTGTTTGCCGACAATAGTTGGACGATCCAATCGTTACTACCGAGACCCTTGATGGACTTGACAACAGTTTTGGATGACCAGTCATATGATTTGAGACTACCATCACTGCATCCTACCAGTACGGTTGTATCCGTTAATGGAAGTACATTGCTGCTCGGGACAGCACCATTCCCACCCAAGGTTGACTCGTGCAGGACCCCCAACAACCGCTTGAATGTTGACATTTTCCTGGATGGGTACAATATAGAATTACTGGCCGGTCCTTGTTTGATGTTCCACAGTATCAATCGATTGGTGGTTTGTATGATGAGCGTCTGCCACCGTCGTGGTTCACTGTTGTCGTCTTCTTGTCCGGGGACACTCATCCCTGACCAGTACAACGTATTGGCATCGTAGAATGCCAGTGAGATAATCTGCCCCAACGATTGCACCGCGGCCGGGATTTTGGTACTGTCCGTCTCTCGGTACACGAGGTACGCGATATCGGCGAGGGAAATGGAATCCATGATCTTCCGCGTCACGGTGTGCTGTACAATGAACCTGCGAGAAACCAGCGCTTGGTTGGACGTCGTTTGTTGATCTTCTAAGAAGTATGCCACCAATGGTTGACTGGGGTGTAAGGAAACATGCTTGAATACTGTAGAAATACTCCCCGACGGTGGCTTCGGGATCGCCGTCGGTGTCAGATTCTGCGTCGCGGTTTGGACGATGTCGGTTGGAGTTCCACTGTTGAGAGTTAGGGTCAACGTTGAGCTAAGCGGAGTGGGAGTTAAAATACACCGCACTTTAGGCGGTAAAGGAAGTGACATGGTATCAATTCACTAGATATATTGAAGCGTATTGGTGGATGGTTGGATGGTTGGATGGATGGTTGGATTTATGGAGAATGGAGATGTGTCTCGATCGATCGATCGATCGATCGATCGATTTGTCTGCTGCCACGATTTGTCATGGTCGGCGTCCCGTGTCCCAAAAAAAAGAAGATGACCGCCAATGTTACAGGTATTGTTCCTATCCTTCTAAAGGTTGCTCCAGTTTACGATCAATCTACGACGGTCCTTGTATCTTCTGTCCATGAAGATCATTTCGCATCTGGATTTAATGATAATAATAACAATTATGAAATGAAACGAGAATGCTTACGTTTAGTGATCTAAATACCAGAAACGCGTCTCAATATGAACCACAAGAGATTCATGAAATATCAGGGAGCTGAGACGATAGTGCCGAAACTGGCATTTCTATTCCAGTACGGTTGCTCTCCAGAGAAGGATCGACTATTTCTCCCGGTTCTTCTGTAGGAACAATCATCTCATTTCGTACCGGTGGCGATCGGTGCAGTGACACCATTGCAAATACCATAGACCCTAACAAACATACACCGGAGCTCACACGGTACATGAGTCTAGGTCCTAAATGGTCCATGGCTTTGCCACCCAACCATAGGCCCATACAGGATCCAAATCCACGTGTCATGGACATTAGACTTTGTCCGGTGGCTTCGTAACCCTTCGGCATAGACTTGGCCGCCGTGTCGACGCTGGCCGTTTGCGAGCACGCGTACGTGATACCGTGCAGGGGTTCCAATGCCAGTACATACGCGATGTGACCTTGCGGGATGTACGAATATCCAACCGCGCGGACGATGTAACAAAGGCACCCCACCAACAGCAACACACCACTGCCGAATCGATCCAACAGCGATGGCGCGACACGGAAGATGGGGATCTCAAAAGAGACAGTGAGAAGCACAGTCAATCCCATAACCATGTATGAACTACCAAGGTACTCGAAAAAGAGAAATACGAGACTATCAACGACTGAAACGAAAAGTGAATTGAGGTGAGAGATAAGCAAGAAAATGAAAAAAAAGGAAAGATAGATAGACAAAGATCCTGGATATTGACGCACCAGCCTGTCCCTGTGCTAAAGCTAGCATAGCGATTATGAAGGTGCACCCGTAAAGGCTTCCCACAAGTAAACGGCATATAACATGAAGTGGTAGTCTGGGGGTGGTTGGCGGTGAGGCAGACTCCTTTGTGCTGGCCACGTCGCTGCCATGCCTTTTTAAAACTGCTCCACTTATCGAACCATTCATATAAGCATATTGATACAATGTAAAGAGTGCCATCAACGTCGATACAAGCGCAATGGGATATATGCTGATAAAACCAACAAAATCCAAGAAGACAGAGATAATCATGTGCACGAGGGCCCAAGCGATAGCGCCCCAAAATCTTTCTTTCCCGTAGTCTTCTTTAGTAAAATCTGGATGATCTTCGAGAAATTGTATAGTAGTCCCATCCAAAACCGAAATAGTCAACACGGAGAATGCCGCATATATCAACTGGAGACCACCGTGCCAAACGTGCGAAGTAAAAAAATTCAGAGGGGAAAAGTGCTGAACAGAGTGCAAGAGGCAACATAACCCACCCATTGAAATTCCCACAGCCATAACCTCAACTCGACCTTTTCCTGGTCGGTGCCGTTCTCTGGAATCTGCCCACGAGCCCCCCACCGAGCTCAGGACCATACTCACAATGGATTGTAAGGCGAGCGTGAGTCCGATGGCTTCACTTGACAAATTGCCTTCATTTTCCAAAAAAGGAGCGAGATACCGCCCCCCAGTGGCAGAAATCCAAACAAAGAAGGAAAAGTACAGGTAACCTGGTCTGTAATGAGTTTGTTCTTGTGATTGGCCTTGACTATTCGTGTCCTCGAATTCCATTGTATTGAGGATTGGTCGTATCAGATATGACTCTGTGTGTGTTGGCGTTTTGGCGAAGAAAAAATGAGGTGACTGTCAGTTGACTAGCGTTCGTTTGGGTCGTATTCTTTTTTGTCAACGAGAAGGAAAACGCTCACGCTCACGATCACGCTCACGATCACACTTTGCTAACTGTAACGGTAAGGAAATCGTTTTACTCTCTCTCTGTTAAAAGCTCGCTAAACGTCGATTTTTCTAGGCTCGCGGCTAAAAAAAATGTCGACCTCAATTTTTTCTCCAAAAAGATTACAGCTTCTAACGTTCCGTGCAGCAGTGCTGGGAATCTCGCCAAAACGCCCTTTTGCGCGACTGCCATTTCGAGATACCCGACAAGTTCAGGTCTGCAATCGATGCGACGGCTGACGGCTGCCCTTTTCGCCGATCAAGATCCGATTCATGGGAGAGATTTCTCTCGGTATGGTGGAAAAATCCGAATGGTATCCTCTCTCTTGTAAATAAAAGGATCGCTGTATATCTGCCGCCCAAGCCACGCCCAACGCCCGTTGTATACCGTGGGGCGCCCCTCGACTCGTCCCGGTGTAGCAGCATGGCATGACGGCGATGGCGGCCGCTCCTGTACCACTGATTCCGTTTACGTCGGTGGAAGCAACTTCTAAGACCGAATCCGTGAGCGATCCGCACGCATGAGTGGAAATCACCAAGTTCGTCACCGATCCAGGGTCCCGGCGACGAGCCTCCGCGGTCGAAACGGAGACGGGCGGAGGCGATAGATCTGCCAACGAGGTAGCGGACGACAGGTCGGCCTCCAAAAACGCGACGGAATCTGGATCTGCGATCCATGGGCATATTTGAGAGAGCAAATCGAAGAGCACGGAATGAGATGGGGGTCGTTTTTGATCCACCAAAATGATCTCGAGCCTTGTTTGATCGGATCCTGCGCCGCAGCAGCCGAAGAGCATCCCGGTCAGTCCGTGCCCGCAACACAAGTCATACAGTCGGATCGATTCTTCCTCGGTACCCATCGCTTCGTCCCCGAAAGAAGATGCGTCCTCGTCGTTCCGTCTTCGTGGCTCTCGAACGCGCTGTCGCTGTTTGGCGGCCCCCCAAAGCCGTTTTCGAGTCCGCAAGACGAATTCGATGCTTTCGCAAACCTCCTTCACGTCCACGGGGGCATCGTGACGCGCGAGATGATCCGCGATGGCCTTCAATTTTTGCCGGGTCGGCGAAGATCGTGTCAGCGGTTCCGCCTTGCCGAAAATCGAGTCCAGAGGAAGGTTCTTTCGTCGATAGTAATGGCGGATGCGTTCTCGTCCCGCGTCGAAATTTATGGCTTTTGTCGACGAAGGTGACGAATCGGGTGCGTTCGAAGGAACATCGTCCGTCCACCGTTTTTCCAGTCGTATGGATCCTAGAAAGTTGGGACAAGGGTCGTAGCTTGTCGGATGATTTTGTCGAGGCCCAAAATGAGAAGTGTGATAATTGTTTCCCTTCAAAGGGGGAAGATTGGGCGCAAGAGAACACGCGATTCGGATTCGGCAACAAAGAAAAAGTAGAGCCATAATCGGTTGAAGATGCGAGGGGCGACGCTGGAAGTTTGACATTATCATTCTTAGAGAATCTCTGTTAGCATTGTTGGTGCTGGTGAGCTGGTGCAATGAACGTATGGAATGATATTGGCGCGATTGGTATCTCCGCCCACATGCCGAATGCCCGACTGAGCCCGACGAAACGAAGAAACCTCTTGCACATCATGGCAAGAAAATTATGACACCAAAACGGTTGGTAGCAACGGCCGTCGATGTATGCTTCACTAGGGTTAAAGCACAACGGAGATTCAACCCTAATGTAAGACAACCTAACCTTACCGACACAATCCATACCATGCGAGAGCGAGATTTCCGGTATTGTACCACTGGTTATGTCCTTGCCTAGAACATCGGTTACTCTTGTGGTATGTTCCTGACCTTCCCTTGGGATTTCGTTAAATCGTTTGACATTCCATCTCACAAGTTAACACTGATGGCATAGTCTGATGAATGACAAGGCAACAACTGTAAACGAAGGATTTCCGTCAGTGCCCGTCTCGCATCGAATCACACGACCAACTGTGTAAAAAGATCGACCGCGACGGGGGCAATTTCGCGGACAAAACCCTCGGCTAACATTTTTGCTGACATCGACCAGGCTCGGGGCCATCGGTCCGAAGTCACCGTGAAGTAGTCACAGCAATTCAATGATCACAAAAAACTAAATTGGCTTTCTACCGCTACTAGTACTTTACGTGAACCGAATCTTCTTGTTCTTTGGTTGGGACAATTCAGTCTCGGTGTCTGCCGACTCAGTTTCAGTCGCCCATTCAATGACCAAATGGCGTCCATAAAGGTGAGTCTTCGACAACGTTTTCATAGCCTCGCCAGCCTCCTTACTAGACACGTAGTCAATAAATGCAAATCCTCTGTGATTTCCGTCGAATTTTTTGGGAAGTCGGACTTTCTTAAGCTGCCCAAACGAACCGAAGAGAGTAAGCAGTTCTTTTCGATTTGCCTGAAATGGCACGTTTCGCACCAAGAGTTTCGATGATTTTTTGTTGGTAGCGGTAGATGCGGATGCTGATTGGACGCTTTGCTTAGTGGGTTCCAATTGTAAAGCGTGACCCGCAAGCATCTTCCCTTGAAGTTCTTCAATCGCTTTGGTAGCGGCGTCTTTGGATCCGAATTCAACGAATCCAAAGCCCATTGACACGGCCGATTCTTCACGAAGTACTTTCCCTGCGACACGTTTGGCTGGTGCGACCTTCTTTGGTATCCGCACCGCCTTGACGTCGTTTGAGACAGAAGAAAAGAGAGCATGTAACTCTTCCTCTGATGTTGAAAAGTTCAGGTTTTTCACGTACAGAGTCGGGCGAGCGGCTCTAGCAAGACTATCATCAACAAAATCATCGTCTGCTTCTTCAGTTTTCTCGGTTTCATCAACTGCATCCTCTCCGACCTGCGCCGAAAGTGGCGCCCACTCGAGATACAAAGGCACATCTCGAAAACGCCGGTAAGCAAGTTTCTTGAAGGTGCTCTTGGCTTCATTTGGATGACCATATTCAATTACAGCAATCGTTCGCGAGGGCGGTAATAGAACCTTGGTCGGATTAACGCCGGCCAACCCAAAGGTCTTCAATAAGTCATCTTTGGTGGTGTCAGCGGGCAAGTTCTTAACCAAGATTGAAGTCTTACTACGCTCAATAGCACCTGGTGAACTTTGATCTCCCTTTGGAAGGGATACTAATGCCTCCATGTCAATGCCATGCGCGGCGAAGTACTTGCGATTCTCTTCAATCACCGCAGTTTCCCCCAGAGCTAGTCGGACAGCTGCATCACCAGCGGAAAGCCCGTCCTTGACACCCAATACGTCTCCCTTTTTCAGCCCCAAACGGGATGCAAGATTATCGACGACGGCATCCCCTCGTACGAAACTGGCAGACCATCCCGTCTGATCCTTGCCCGCACGATTTTGCTTCTCCATTTCTTGCTTCTCCTTGTAGGTAGACGGCTCTTCGATCATGTTCTGTGAAATTCTCGCCGGTCGAGCAGGTAGAACCTGTATAATGCGGCCCTGGAAGTCTTTGCCGTCCGTCTCTTCACGGGCATTTGCGGCTCGATCGGCTTCTCGGAAGGAAACAAAGGCGAAACCCTTGGTCCGGTGAAAGTCGTCCACTGGTACATAACATTCGTCTAACGTTCCATATTGAGAAAAAAATTCCGATAAATCATCCTCCGTTACAGAAAAGGGTAGGTTGCGTACGAAAAGTCGTTTGGGTGAAATCTCTTCTGTCGAATTCTCGGGTTCGTCATCATCCGCCTGAGGTGGTTCAGCTTTTTGTTGATCTACTTCTTCTATTTGATCTATTTTCATTTCCACCTCTTCATCGCTATCACTTTCATCGTGATTTTCAGCGTTTGTCTGTGTCTGTTCCACGGGATCGGAGTTCTCAACATCTTCCGGTAGTTCTTCTACCCTGACAGTCTTGGCTCGCAGAAACTCCAAATCTGACATGCCCTTGTGCGATTCGAACAAAGGTTCGGCATCGTCTTCGGCGCTATCGACACTTCTTGTATCATCGTCATCGTCATCACCGTCAACACCAGTTTTGCTATCATCGCTGTCATCATCAACGTTTTCTTGCGGTATATTTTGTTTCTCGGGCGTAGCAGCAACTCCTCCGTCGTCGTCATTTGCCCAAAAGCCACCCTTTTTGCCGAATCCCAGATCGTTGAGAAATTCTGTCTTTTTCTTTTCTGTGAAAACTTCCTTTTGTGTAGCTCTATCTTTGATATCCTTGGTCTTATTGTCTTCCTTTGGCGTATTTGCTTCTGTCTTTTGTGTGTTTTCTTTGGGAGGATAGGCGAATTCGACCACAATTTTGCTCGTCTTCCAGTAACTACCATTCAAAAACTTAACGCAGGAGGAAGCACACTCTTTTGTTTGAAAGCCAACAAATGCCATTCGTCGATTGTTAAGAAGCCTACAGTCAGTGATGATCAAGGAAGATGAAGGAAAGTAGGCTTCCTGCGACGAAAAGAGAAATTTCTTGACCTGACTTGTTTCTTGAATACTGGGTGGAACATTTTTGATGCATATGCGCGTGGTCGGTTCACTGGACGCTTCGACGGATTTCTTTGAAAGCGGCTTTTCTGTTGACTTGGTCCCTTGCGGAAGGCTCGTAGTATTCGTGGTTTTGGAATGTTTCGCCATGGTCAAAGAAAACACGTTTTGGTTTTTTCGTTCGAATGGCGAGAGATCGAACGCGCTGAACCTCCAACGATGAATCATAGAGGAGTTATTTCTAACTAACGAGAAAAGGGTGGTTGTCGATCAGTCATACCACACAAATGGGTCACGAATAACGCGTCAATTTTCATCCTCCCGCTTGTTATGCATATTGCGCGCGCACGAGCCTTAATTTGGTCGAAGAGATTGGTATGAATAGGCACAAAGCTTGGCCCCAAGTAGACCTCAGAGTAGCGATCGATTGTGAAAAGCTGAAAGATCCGTCTCGGGGAAACGACAAGAACAGTCATATTCGATCTTACGCCGTACAATTGCAAAATTAAAAATCAACAATATCACTAGTTGAAAAATCATGGAGTATCACAGTCACCGTCTACTCACGTTGCGATAGGGAAGTTACCGCGACGCGTTCGTGACGGCTACCGGTACGGTGAGGGATGTCGCCCTTTTTCAGGTCGTGTGCTTTGCAGATACGACGCCAATCCTTCATGGTGAACGAAATAACCGCCTGTGTTGAATCGGGGAGTCCGTCCTCCTCGGAACTACTGCTACGGGGTTGCACCCACAGGCCAGCGGGACAGATTTCGTCACTTTCCATTTTCGAACGAACGCCGACAGCTGCACGGCCTTTCTTGACGAGAAAGGAAACATTGAAAATATTTTCCACACTTTGCGTAAATGATTTAGGATTCATCAAAAAGTGCACACCGTCCACTTCTCCGGCGTGCTCCTTCAAACGATTCTGTACGGTCGGGTCGTCCGCATCCTCAAGAGCTTCTTTCTGTTTCTCGTATTCTTGTTTAGCCCGTTTCTTGAGGATTTTCTCCAATTCCTTCATGACTTTTTCGGCCGCCGATAAGGCATCCGCATCCCCCGCTGCCGCTTCCTTGTCCATTAGTTCGGGGCGAATTTCAGGCGCCTCGTCGGCCTTCTCCTTCTGCCGTTTGGCGCGAGCCTTCCGAACCACCTTTTCCCCCTCCATATCCACGCTCCCCGCCAAGAATCGTACCCCCGATGGTGCCGAACTGAAACAAATACCGCATTCGCGTCCCAACAAAGCCCAATTGAATTGACGTCCCTCCGCGGACTCGTCCGAAAGTTTCGATCGAAGGGTGCGGGCTAATTTTTCAGCGTCGAAGCGAGCAACCTTTTTTCGCACTGATGTGAGATCTCTACTATTGCAGCCAAACTAACCGTAATTATCGATACAGCACTTACCGAACGGAGCTTATCTACCTCGAGACGTGCCTTTTCGACGATGAGACCAGCATTTTCCGCATCCAGGACGGCCTCCCGGGTGAACCGTACGGAATTGAAGATTTCGTTGTTCTCATCTCGAACTTTCGACAAGAACTCCATCTTCGACACATCCTCTTCTTGATCCGGACCCCCTTCAATCTTTTCATGCAACAAACGTTGTTTCGATCGAATGCGTCGGCGTTCTTCTTCCGTTAAACCAGATTCGTCGAACAGCCCGCGTTTATTGTTACGGCCTCCTTCTTCTTGTTGTAACGTTGCCATGGTAGTGCGTCTCTGTTGTATGATGGAGATGGGAAAGATGATGATTCTCCAATATTCCCCCTTCTTTTCCTAACGCAACCACTGTCAACACAACAACGTCGTGGTCGGTGTGGAAATAATTGCCCGCTCTTCTTTTGGAACAACCGTAAACCGCAACACGGTGATAACTACAAAAAAAAACGGAGATGTTTCTGCCGGGATGAGGAGATGGTTTTTAAAATATGCGATTTTCTACAAGAAATACAAATACTAGGTTTTTTTATGACTGGCGTACGAGAAACTATTGATAATATATCGACTTTAATTTAGAAAAATAATTTAAAAATATAAATTCATTTTGTAAACTACAGCTCTGGCGGTACTCTACTTTCAAATACGTGCTTTGGGCGGGATTTTGGCCGGCGTTGGCACGCCAGCAAAAAGCGTACACACCCGGTGGTGTTTGAATTTATCGTTACAATTACCTCTTCCCGGGAATCACCGAAACGTGAAACAGTAAAAAAGATAGTCTCTTTTCTTGGGTGAGTTTGTGTGTTGAAGCGATGATCTCCCACATTCAATCCCGGATATCGATTAACAGTAAAGACCTTTGGGTACCGTAGTTTCTATTCACTCTGCGAGTAGCAGTTACCAACCGGATCCATTCCGTGGTTTGACGACAACCCTACAAATTGTTTTTCTTGTTTTGTTTTTCTCGTCTCGTACACCCTACACTCCTTTTCCCACTCGGGATCACACCTTTGTTGATTTGTTTTTTGTGTGTGTCTTCCACGTGCGGGTAAGGACAAATCACGTCATGAAGATCTTATGCATGATATGGATCGTTCTTTCGTTGCCGTTTTTCGCGTGTACGACTCGCGCAGAAACGAATGGGGCAACCATACCCGAGACCGGCAGCCCCGGAGATGATACCGTCGCCGATACCGTCGCCGATACCACTGTGCCAACTGCCGAGATCACATCAGACGACAATGTCGTCGTGGTTGTAGATGAGGACAATCCAATGGATATCGGACGCGGCGCTGGGAATGACGTAGAGTTGGAAGAAGGGATTGATGTCACGTTGGATCATCCATCAGGATCAGAACACGACGTGAAAGTATCGAATCCTGATACGGAAGATTCCTCGATTGCTGACGACGAGGGGACCGTTCCAAATCCAGCACCATCACAACAACACGGCAGTGGAAAGCAACGTCTATGGGGTTCACCAGTCCAATATGAAGATGATGAACATCATCGTACGATACCCCAAGAAGAACAAGCAGTCAAGGAAGAACATCATCACAATTACAATACACACATCCACAATCCTCCCAAAGTAGATATTTATCAGGACGAGATCGAAGAGCACGGCGCCACACCAACACACAATCATCATCACCACCATAATTTGCATATTCCTTTTGTTCCAAAATCAACACACCCTCCTCCTCCTGGATTTCTTATTTCTGCTCGTGTCTACATCGATCCGAAAGACAAGCTGGGTCATCTTGACGAGGATCCGATCACTTTGCCGTATTGGGATTGCGGTGCCGTTGGGTCGACGACGTCTCCTCTCAAAGTAACAGATGTTTCCTTTCGACATAGTCTTACTCCAAGTCAAGGTTGGACGGGCACGGATGGGAAACATCCCGTTTTGGCAATCGCGGTAAGTGACCGGCTACGACGTACACCTATCCCGTGACTGCGTCGGGATTACTCTCTCCATTCAAACATCGTCTCACTCGATATGGTCGACATTAATATACATGTACCTAGCTTTCGGAGTTTATTTTAGAAGTCAGTTCTGGGGCCACTAAAGTGATTCAATCGGGAGAGGCTGTACTTTTGGAAGACGTTTTGATAGCTGGGCACAAAGTGAGACCGGTTTCGAATCATCATCCAGTTCGTGTCATGTTTCTGACCCTTCGCAAGACGCATTATTCGACGGGTAAGGACATAATTTCTATATCTTCGTCGTATCGAAATAGCAACGATCCATGTCCTGTCCCGGACGGGACTAGATCAAATCCACCCTTGCAGCACGTGGAACGCAATGCACGGATACTCCGTGTGGCCCTCGGCATCGCTGGCCTTTCCCTCAGCACAATAGTGGCAGATTTTTTGGGGAAGACAGCGCCTCTGTGGCTTGCGGTTGGAGTGGGGGGACTGTTTTTCGTTGTTTCGACAACCGTTGGTACAGTTGTTCTGGGGGAGGCCGCTGCGAATTCATTTCAGGCTTGGCAGTTTCAGAGGCGGCTCAAGGTTGATAGAGCACCACTCGAAGACGACCAACTCGCACGGTAGTCTCATACACGCAGTTGCGAGTCACCGGTTCACTGAAATATCATGAAATAGATTGCTACTGACCTAGATGTTAGATTATCGCTATAGCCAAGCTGGACCTTTCTCGATTTCTATTCATGCTAGTTGATCACGAAGTTTCCGGGCAATCGTTCCAAGAAGCTGTTGCTTGGTTTGGTCTAAGCCAGGACGGCTGCTGTACCTTATTGTTTGCAGCTGTACGCGATCAAGGGCCGTCAAAAGGCAATGCTTAATGACTCCGAAGGACTGGTTGGCTGTGCCCCTATTCATCTTTGATTTCTGTACAAGCTGGATCGACAAGCGTAAGAGTTCCATGGTTACCTCAACAAATCGCTCTCGAAGCAAATGGAAGTCATCCGTAGCAGTGGTATTTCGATCAAGGAACTGTAAATAGAAATCCATGAGTGACCAGTAAAAGCGTCAGGTGAATATCGAAAGCAAATCTTACCAATATCGAATCTACAATAGCAACTATCGCCCGACCCAGGGTCGCTGGGTCTACATGGGAGATAGACGATAAATGTTCAACAACATAGAGGCCAGAAAGGCTCATGTCAGCAATTATTTTCCCACAGCCAATCGCCAATGATATAGTATCTGGCTGCTGCTCTTTCAAGTCATCCCACCACGACTTCTCTGTCGAGCGTTGGTCGGTGAGCTGATGCCCAGCATGCGTGCGGTTCCCTTTTAGCACCTTGGGAATAGGCCCCAGACAGGCACGGGGTAAAGGGTTCTCTAGAAGTGAAAAAACGAAGGCGGGGATACAAGATCGAAGAGATCGTGCCCCAGGACTCAGGCTTGGCGAGAAACGACGAGAAACTCGTAAAATGATCGAGAAGGTTCTGAGATACTCGGCCGTCGCGATTTCGTTAGAGGGAAACGAGCTAAGCATCTGCGCTAGCTCGGGTTCGTAAAGTGCAAGGATTCTTTCCACCTGTTGTGCAGATTCGAGTAGAAGATTTTCCGGCACAGTACACAGAATCACGTTACACAACTGTAAATGTGCGCATAAAAACGAAGGAACTGGAAAAGACTGCAAACTGACGTTTTCATTCTCCAAATAATCGCGATAGCGCATCCCAGCCTGCTCGAGGGCCACAAGAAGATTCGATCTCAACAATTCCTGAGTCCCAAGCGAAACACGCTGGCAGACTAAATATAGAAGAGAACAAATGTCAGAGTCAAGACGACCCGCGAGCGAAACCATCTCGTCGAGAGGCGTACGTTTCCGCCCGAATGTTGTTGAATCGGCTAACACTTTGTGCACCGCATAACCTGGGGCCAGGTTGAACAACAACTTAAGTGCGGATCGAGATATGGATGCCTCCGAAGTTGGGGTAGGTCGAGGGTCGTTTGCATTGTCACTGACACTACAGCACATGTGGAAAAGTGGCTTTGATACTTGGTAAAGCATGTGCTCGATCTCTTGTCCATTGATGTGCGGACCCGAACGATTCAATGCGACAACCAAAGTTGCAATAAGAATTGCGCTGGAGCTGGGCACTCGCAAAATTGTGTTACAAAGTGTCGATGCGATTTCAGCCGTTGGTATATTTGCATGTTCAACCGACATGTACAGAGCCAGGGAGAGATTTCTCAAGGTGGCGCTGTCAAAGTCTCGTCCCAACTGCTGCAAAATGGCAATGATAACAGCACCCAAATCAATACCTCTTGAAGCTTGCGATGTAACTACAAGAAGGGTACCCAAACATAAATGCAAGGCTTCTGAAAGGACCTCTGAATATCCTGGTTTGTCGATAGGGAGGATATCATAAAGCCCAATGATAATCCCATCTTCCCAGAGTAGTCGTATCGCTTCGTCGGCCAAGCCGATTCCCTGGGAAAAATCAGCACCGGGAGTTGAGAAACTATGATTGATGGAATCTGCTAATCCTTTCACTACCCATGCTATAGAACGGAGCACATCGATGGGAACATCCTCAGATGTAGAAATGTAAAACCAAATATTCGATGTTGAGTTTTGCCAGAACTTGGCTAGATATTGGGCTGTGCCCAGTTGCCGATTGAGAAGGACACTAGACTCGACGCAAAGAGCGGCAACTCTGGCGCTTTTCTCAGAAAAAAGAAAATCTCTCGAAGAACTTGCGTCAGTCAAAGAACGGAGTACTGATGGACAGACTATAGCAGCACGTAGTGGGGTGGATCGTTCGTTTTTCAGCTCCTTTAGTAAGGTTCCAATGAAAAACGACAAAAGGTCAGCATACTCCGCTGACGACGAGCTCTGTAAAGCAACGACCGATATCATTGAGGCACAAGCTAATGAAATCTTTTCTTTGTGACGAGAAATCTCTGAAGAGTCTTTCAACAGAAAAAGCAATGCTGTTGCACAGAAAGGAATGGTGATGTTCTCCCGGCGATTGACCATAAAAAAGGGTAGCGCAGCGACCAGCCCGCTGGATTCAAACTTGTCACGCGTCCTCGAGAAGTGTAAATTCCACACGTCAGGGGAGGAATGTCGTTTGTTGAAGTGCAGCATTGGCACCATCCTATCAAGTCGCGCAGAGTTGATTGCTGAAGCAAATGCATCTTCTTTGCTCGCAATGGTACAAAGAAGTTTCAGAGCTTGTGTAACAACACCCTCGAGGCCAACCACCGAATCAGGCATGCTTGGACCTTCTTGGTTCCACAATGTGACAAGCAACTTCGACAATTTCGACCGTTCTTTTGGTTTAGAGCTCTTTGAGTTATCGAACGACGGGTGGAGATCTTTGAAAAGAGACAAGCTCAGCGCGAGCTCTTCTGCATCAGAAATCGGCTGACATAACTTTGTACTTAGCAGTGCTGCCAAAGTGGTAAAAAACAAATTTCCGTCGGTACGGAGCGCTGCCGTAAGAACTGTGAAACCGGCACTTTTTGAAGGAGGCAAAGCGCTCTGGGGAACAGTCTGGTTCCCTTCAGTAGAGACAACGGAGGCTTCACCAACATCCGCAAAGCCTGGAAACAAGTCGTTCACAAAAGATACGAAATCATCTTTCTTCGCCCGTAACTCCAGTGACATGGGTCCCAACACCCTAGAAACTTGCTTTGTTGCCGCAGCGACACTGTCGGAAAAATCCTTATCTCTATCGCTTGTAAAAGTCAAAGGGACCAAATATTGTCCGGCGGCGACGTTGATCAGTTCTAGCGCCGCCATACAGAGGCGGTTTTTCTCCGCAGTCGACCTAAACGACAGTGCAGGACACCCACTAAATGTTCCCGCGGCGCGCGGGAGGACGACACACATTGCGTACTCGATATACGGAGAACAACCCGTTCGAGTTCGCCAGTTTTCGCCAAGATTTGAAGGGAAACCACCGTTCAAAGCTAAAGCAGACAGAAGCCGCAGAAAACCGATTGTTGAAGGAAAACTACCACTCGAAGCTTCTACATACTCCATTTCGTAGATGATTGAAAACGACTTGTCATGGGGTAACCAAGTTTTGATCTGTTTGTCATTGATCTGGACGACGGAAAACGAAGTAGTTAGCCTGGTGGGATACCGAAAACATGCGAGATCGCAAATGTGAACTTACTTGCACTGTCGGGAATGTAATCGATGGCACATCATTCTCCGTAATTTGGGTCGGGTATTGTTGGAGTTTATATATAGGCAGAAAACCTGTTGACTCGACCAATCCCCATCCCTCGATAGCATCTTTTGGACTACAATCTTGGTAAATTGTCGCGAGAGCAGAGAAAGTGAGTCCTCGAATTTCGGGAGGAACTGCTGTGGACGCTAGCGTGAATAGTACCATGTGTGTCATATCCTGCCCAACGATTCCGTCTGACGACTGCACCTGAAGAGAGAAGCTTCTTAGAAACGCCCGCGCATCAGAAGACCGAGATGCAACGCAAATAACGATAGATAAGCAGGAAGCGAGAACTGATAAAAGAGAAACTATGTAAGCGTATGTTTCAAAACGAGAGTACTGCGCACAAATCTCGGCACTTACGGTAAGTGTTTTCTTCCCCAAGCGCTTTCGGCGAAGATATGGTCGATGACGACTTCTTCGGGCCTCCCGATGTTTGATTACTTAGATCGCCGTCATCAAAGTAATAGTAGCTAGTAGACTGTTGATTGAACGAAGCCGAGGTTTGTCTGCTCGAACGATAGCTTTTTCCAATAAGCTCGCGCGCACAGAATCGAATGATCTCGATGACATCGTTCCAACGCCATGTGAACGCATCATCAGGTGTAGACTTTTCACCCTCGAGCATGGAGTGAATCAATTCTGCTGCTTCAAATTTTCGGGTCTGTTCGGCATCCTCAGCTGTCGCAAGCATTGCCAGATAATCGAAAAATGGGGCGCGTAGTGATGGATCGGCACACGTCGCTGCAGCGACACAATACAGAGATTCTGTTGGCAACAGGGCGCCGTCAGAATTACAAAATCCCATGGCAGGACCCTTCATACCAACAGCCACACAACACGCAAGAATATCATCCATGCAATCAGGCCTCTCGAGCAAGTCAACGGAAGCAGGCACGTCATCCATGGGAGTGGTCGTCCCAGACCATTGCTGAAACTCACGTTGCTGTTTTTGTGACTGTTGTCGTAATCGCAAATCTTCGTTCTCATCCTTCAGCCATTTTTGTCGTGAGACCGGGGGTGGATCCACAACCGCATCCAAGTACTGTGCCATAAACCCAACGAGAATATCTAAAGCAAACTCTTCCGCTCTACAGACGGAATCTTCGGAGTGAATCGTCAGGGCGGGTAGTAGACAAAGTCTTACACACGTAAAGGACTTGAAGCTAGCTGGTAGTTCCAGATTTTCAGTCCTACGCCGTCGAATCTCCGAAGCAGACCAAGATCCAGACATAGATGAGCTACCACCACTGCTTGGCGATACGAGAGCATAAGGCACAGACCTCAATAGCAACCCAAAAGCAGCCATGAGAACCCCAAAAACGTCTTTTCGTGTCCAGTCCTCGGCCGCGTGAGGGTTTAGCTTGGCATAAATTGGATCCAAATGATCCAAACCTCCAGAGTGGTCCGGTGGAAGCAAGGCGTTGCCTTTTCCAAAACCATTTACGGTATGAGTTGCACGGTCGAAAAATTGTTGGTTTGTATCGAGAGCTGTTATTACGCACAAAACCAAAGTGGAGACACATCGGAGCAACGGCGCTTTGCCTGACTTGCGGCATCGGATAATTAGTTCTTCCTGCCACTGCACCGGGTCTTTCTCTCGTAAGGGCGGGAGGGCTGACGTGAACGTCATTCCAGGTGTATTCGGATCGGGGTCATTTTTGTATGCCGAAGGGGCGTCATCGAATGGATCTAAGATCGGCATACCTGGCCACATTCCATTCGGCGTTGTGAGGAATTGAATGGTATCTATCAAGGCAACAATCTCGCGCACTTCCATCTGCGTATTGTAAGAAATGAATTGAAGGCATTCGGCGGCCCGTTGAATCTCTTGGATTCCAAAATCCCAGTGAGCAGACGCCACTTCCTTACGGTGGTCTGTTGAGGACGAAGATGGAACAGACATGGAATACATTGCGCTAGCCGCCGACGCAGCGTCAATCTCGTTGATCTGTGCCGCCAATCGGAAGGCACGGACACTATACTCTTGAATGTGTTTCAATAAGTTGAATACCAATTCTTTTTGCAAGAGTGGATCTGTTGCTTCCAAAAACCTGGAGTACTTATCAGCACCCGGCCGATGTTTCTCTAGCTGGCTTTCTGCGCCTCGTCGTTGTTGGAGCAGATAAAGTAGTGTTTTTGAAAACTGCGATCGTTCGTCAAAGTAGACAGCTCGGGAGGCGGCAAAAATATCAGTATGGGCCCCTCGTTTTCTTTCAACTTCAGCATAGATAGACAAAGCCTCCGTTTCGGTGATACACAAGTCCTCCGCGATTCGAAAGACGTCGTACGCCATGTTAGGGAGGAGTGTCGCGGTTCTCCCCCGGAGCGAAACTTCTTGTTGTTGTCCCAATTGGTTGCGCAGATTCTGATCAGGGGACTGATTGTTTTTCCATACTTCGTGCGTGTGTAAAAGCATATACCCCCATGAGTTGTTATCTGCGGGAGACAACATCTGTGCAAGTTCCTGTCCCGCCATGGAATCCCCCTTGAGAGTTGGACCGACGAGAGGGGTAATCTTGGACGATAAGACATGTCCAGGAAAGGTATCATCAAACTCTGGAACTTGTACAAGATGCGATCCCGAATTGTTGGAGGCATGTGTGGGGGCGGGTGTTGTTCCTACTCCTATTCCCGAAGAAGTAGTACCCCCGAAAGCATTGTTGTTGCCACTACTGCTGCCAGTGGCTCCCCCGAAACTAAATCCGCTTCCTCCGATCGACGCAGGTGCCGGAGTCGTTGACGACGATGATGAAAGTGAAAATCCGGTACCCGAAGCAGATGCTGGGGTGGGTCCTCCCGTAGACGTAGACAGACCTGCAGCCGGCGTGCCACCGAAGCCACCGCCACTTCCTGCCGGAGCAGGAGTACTACTACTGTTGGTATTGTTGTTATTTCCAAATTGAAATGCGGTAGCTTGAGTGGTTCCTGACGATACGGGAGCATTTGTCAACGATGATGACGACGATGATGTAGCAGCAAAGTTGAATCCAGAGGACGCCGGTGCCGTCGGTGCTTCTGTTCCTGATGCACCAGGTGTCGGTGCCGTACCAAAGCTGAATCCGCCGCCTCCCGAGGGAGCCGGAGCGGGATTGCTGCCGAATTGGAACGCCATCAATTGTGTTTGATATGCGCGTCAGTGAACACACACACACACACACACACACACA
>Ga0051981_10000279_pt1 | contig 24120 bp, 23 predicted proteins | sample CryGey13umfilter_3_FD_59644 | JGI IMG/M metagenome (GOLD analysis project Ga0051981, IMG submission 59644) | Groundwater microbial communities from aquifer in Utah, USA - Crystal Geyser 4/10/14 3 um filter | ecosystem: Environmental > Aquatic > Deep subsurface > Groundwater | place: USA: Utah... | reverse complement strand
TTTTTTTCACTCGGTTTAACCGTTGGATCCCATGAAGCATTCGCAACATAATTATTCGTAGGGCAATGATCAACAACAAGGGAAAAGCACATGACTGTGAAGATAGATGTACTATTTTTCGCCGAACTTAAATTTCCGGATCACGCGCGCCACGTTGGTCGACTTTTTTGGTGCGTTGAAACAACAAAAATGGGGCATAGAGGGTGCTCTCCCCACCCCGCCAAGACTTGTCGATCGAGAGTCGTCCCTATACAGACAGACTTGCAACCAAACACCGTTTTACCTCATCGGCCTCGGCATCGTCTCTGTCATCTCTCTTCTCCTTGTGTATCTCTGGTGTGTCGACTGAAAGAAAAAAACCTAAAATTCTGTCACAGTGAAGGAAAGCAGCGCCAATCATACCTGAAGTGCTTTACATCTGGCACGTCACCGTTGTTGTAATTGTTTTTGTTGTTGTCAAAGACCCATTTCGTTCGTGTTGCATACTTGATCATTGTCAAAATACGACTTGAACATGCCGGAAACAATTTTGCATGATTTATGCAAAGGCTTTGGAGCCTTGCTCAGTCGAGCCAAGGTAGGTCACGACGATAGAAGTCATTGTGTGTGCTGTTGCATTGGCGGCAGGTCGTCAAGTTTCGTTCTAATTCTCGACGACGACGCACGCTCTCACTCGCTCGCTCACTTACAACTTTTTCCTTTCTTTTGTGCTTTTGACCCATCATCACGCAGGCTCCTTCATTCCCAGAAGAAGCCTCGCGTATGAATGATCGAGGAAATTTGCCACTCCACGCAGCATGCAGTTTCCAAGCCACTCCAGATGTCGTCGAAACCTTGTTACGAGCTTTTCCTAGTGCAGCGAGTCAACCAAACGCTACGGGAAATTTACCGCTCCATCAAGCAGCCATGTGGCAGGCTCCCGTGGAATCGGTCGAAATCTTGTTGGCCCGATACCCCGAGGGGGCCACAGTGCGTAACCAGTACGGATCCTTACCCTTGCATATGGCCGCCTCCAATCAGGCCACACCGGAAGTGGTACGTTTGTTGATCTCGGCCTATCCTGATGCCTTGCATTTACAAAATGATGACGGCATGACGCCATTGGATTTAGCATTGGCCGATGAATCAGCTTCAGATGCTGTGGTGGCCATGTTGGAAGGACGGCCCCCTCCACCTGAATTGACGCGTCGTCAACAGGCGGAAAAGTACGAAGAACGTGCCAAGGCACTTGAACGCAAGTTGGCCACCTTACGTGACAATGGTCGTGCAGGACCCAGTGGCCAGGTCGATAATGACTTGAATATCGTCTTGGCCGCTGTCCGTCGCTTGGCGGATCGGATCCCCCACGCACTCTACGCCGCCGGGATGGATCCCAATGAACTTGAAATTGCCTTTTCCGAAGCCATGGAAGGGCGTCATAATACCGCGGCCGATGCGGAACGAATCCTCATGGAGGCTATCAAGAAACGTCATCGCGGAGATACCGCTCCCACGGGGGCACCGGATTCCTTGGTGGGCGGTACGTCTCCCAACACGCCTCGTGATCGCGTCGAAGACTTGCTGGCGTCTGTTGTCGGCCTCGAACACATCAAGTCACAGGTCCGTGGGCTGCGAAGGTCGGCTGAAATATCCGATTTACGCGAATCGCTTCTACCTTCCTCGGCGGCGAATTCACCGCGTGCCTTTGCGCGGTCTAGTCCTCTGGCCTTGTTGCCACCCGGTTTGGCCGAAGATACGGGCCGACCGGCGGCCCACCATATGGTGTTTTGCGGCAACCCCGGTACGGGCAAAACGGCCGTCGCGCGTTTGCTTGCCAAAGTATTTCATGAATTGGGACTCCTTCGAAAGCCAAAGTTTTTGGAAGTGGAACGCATGGACCTGGTGGCACGTGATCAGGAAACCACCATTCTCAAGACGCGCGAAGTTCTCGACGAAGCGCGTGGGGGTGTCTTGTTCATCGATGAAGCCTTTACCTTGGGTATGGCCTCGAAGCGAAACCGCTCCGATACCGGTTTGCACGCCCTACAAGAAATTGTTCGTTGCCTCGACGAGGCAGAAACTAAGGGCGATGATTCTTTCCCTTTGATTATTTTGGCCGGTTTCCCCTTGGAAATCAACGCCTTCTTAGCCTTTCAACCCGATCTTCGCAAACGATTCCCTGTTACATTTGAATTCCCCGATTACAGTTGCGATGAATTGGCTCGTATCTTTATGGATCTCGCCATGGCCAAGGGCTTTGATTGGAACCAGGATGTCACGGAAGAAGTTATTTCACGTCTCTTGCAAGAAGAAACAACGCCAACATGGCGATCGGAACGGAACGGTCGCGTTTCGGAAATGTTATTGGCCGGTGTCCGTACCCAAGTGCGCAAACGTATGCGAAGAGCGCAAATGGAAGAAAAGGAAGTCGATGAGTTTGACCCGCAATTGATTGTGCGTTCGGATATTGAAAATGTGATGAAGACTGACTTCAAGTAGTATTGTTAGACAGGCTGTAATCATTGTAACGTGCTTGGGTTATATGTTGACTAAACTTTGTTTTAGGAACAGGATTATTCTCCTCGCCAAAGAGCCATTTTTGTCGATCCAACATGAACGGAGATAGCTTTACACGAAAACCCGAACCAATAAGCAGCAAAGGAACTCTTTCGCCAGTAGCAGTTACGAACACTTGCTTGGTACAGCAATTACCATGAAAAGCCAAATATTGCATGGGACTACATATTATTACAGAGAATCCAAAGAGCGTTGTGATGATGGTCTTGTCTTTACTGCCGTCATTCCGTACTGAGGACTATGAAAAGATTATTTGTTGTGGCAATTCGTCTTTATCCATGTCGAATTGATCCACAAGCATATACGACAGCTCCAAGTACGCACGAGGTGCCAATGTCAGTTGTGATTGCATCGAATGACGACGCTTGGAAGGATTGGCAGTGGTCCCCCAAATCCAACCATCGCGCACCATGCGTTCTACGATTGCTACGGCTTGATCCATGGTGAGATTATCATTTCCCTTGAGCGAATTTTTCATATTGATCAGATTTGCCTTGGTGACAGGTCCTTCCGATAGCTTTTCCAAAATCAAGCGTACAAAATTGACTTCCGTGGTACCGAACGCAAAGGCCGAATGGAAACCTGCCTTGGCAATGTCATCGGGTTGTTTGTTGACAATAGCGTAATATGTTGAATCATCAACCAGAACACCTCGAATTTCCATTCCCGCAAAAGCGAGTTGACGATTACTCAGACTGAATGCCTTTTTGAGAGTCTCTGTATCGCCCTTGTCGTAATTGTCCAAGTCGTTGTCCCAGATTTCATTGGCTTGCCCTGCGCTCACGTACCCTTCCGCGAGAAGGCGCTGATTCAGCATCTTGATGGCCTCGGGAAGAGGTTCCGACATGGCTAATCTTTCTTTAAAAGCTATAGGATTACAAGGAGAAGGGGAGGAGGAGGTGGTGTGGTGTGTTTGGTGGAGGAGTTGTCTTTGCAGATTGTTTACAAACAGAGATGTTAACAGTAAGGAGTACGGTCGAGCTACCGTACTAGAGAAAAGTGCCAAGGTCGCTTGTCTTCGTGGACATTGGTCATCAATCCGCGCGGTAAAATTGAATTCGAATTGTTTCCCTCCGAAATTATTGTGTGATTGGAAGTGTACGATCATCGCCAGCCATTCTGATCCACATCCGACAGCAAACAAAATCTTTTGTTGCTGTTAGTGAAACCGTAGGAGGTGTGGTGGTACCTAGGTAATCCTACGTGCCAAGGATGTTACATCAGTTTACTTCTACATCACCATCATCTGCGAATACCTACATCTACAGTAACTGTATCCCCTGCGGATCAACATCAAACAGCTACCTACAAATCACTCAAAAAATGAAATAGAGGCAACAATTAGTGCAGTGTTAGGGATAAAACAAATCTTTACTACTCCTATCAATTTTCGTGCTCCTACTTTTTTGTTGGAACGAATAAATGGGATGTTGCCATCGAAAAAATGCGTGTGAGAAATTCTGTTAACCCTAAGCTTCGATCTGGAGTTTTTGGACGCTTTCCGCGACGGCTTCCGCGGCGGCATCTTCGGGTCGTTGCTGTTTGTGAAAGTAACATCGCATATCGTACGCATCTTCGCCATCGGCGTAGTATCCCTTTTCCACGTCATGAACTTCATATTGCAGCGTGATACTGTACAAATGGTATGCCGCTTGGTTGGATCGACGGACGTGCAGGGACACATACTCGGCGTGAAAGACGTCGCGCATTTCCTGCTGAGATCGCTGCATCAAGGCGGTTGCGATGCCCCGTTTCCGATGAGTGCGCAGAACCGATAACGATGTGATGTGTCCGTGTTTGGGTTGTTTCTGAGGATCGTACCCTGCTTCCGTTTCTTCCATTTTGGCCAGAACGTATCCCACAATCCGTCCATCAAAATCTTCCGCAACCCACAACAATTGAGGCCAGCTGAGTAAATGGTAAAAATAATATTTCATCTGTGTGTATTTTGAAAATTCAGTACCATCGAAAAGCATTTGATAAGTGATAAAGAAAGAGGGTCAGAGCTGGTTGCCATGTATCATCAATCCGATTTCGTATGGCAGCCAGAAAGAGTCAATATTTCTTGTTTTCAACTCACCTGGTAATTCTCGGGCAAACACCACAAGTTCGTGGTTTGCATATCTAGCAAATCACGCGCGGTTGCCTGTCGTATGTTTACCATGATAATTTCTTTTTTTTTAAATGATATACCGTTCTTCTTTCAAGCTTCCCAATAGTCACCAACAAACCAGAAGTGGGTATCAATGATTCACCGCAAGAAGAGTTGCTGTTTGATGCTTTCCTCTTGTCGAGGAGAACGATAGTGTTTTCACGTAATAATACGATGATTCACACTCACATCAAAGTCAGTTTTGTGTGGCCGGGGAGCGACCGGAAGATTGCTTCGGAACATTCGGAACAATCCCTCGACGCAACACACGAAAAGACTTTCGCGGGACCAAAAACACCACCACCGTTGATAGATAAGAGGATCTCCTTGTATGATATTGATGTTCTGCGAATCTAAGATTTCTGAACAGATATGGGCACTAATAGCAAAAGCATTCTAACAATAACTAGCTGTACGTGCACGGAATCAATACGAGTTGTCGATATGTCTAATTTACCAGAATTACAACAGAATTGCCAAACTGAGCTTATGTGACGAAGGCACAAGACAGACATCGCAATCGGCACGAAGCGTACAATAAATTCAAGCAATAGCAATTCAGATAACTAAGTTAGTGTCCTGATTTAAGAAACGAACGCACGAAGTGTTGGATTGTTGTGTTTCTGCAGCTTCTGTTTAAACGCTGGCGGGGAAGTTTTGGAACGGCAGCTTCTCACGGTTTCGTTCTTGTCCGATGACGGCGTAATCAATGGTACGGGCCTTGAATTCAACAAGCATCATTTGGAACTCTTCGGCAGATACAACTTCTTGTTCCATGAGGACTTCCTTGAGCTTTTCGAGGAGGTCACGATTTTCCGTCAAGATGGCCTTGGCAATCAAGTACGAGTTATTCACAAGACGCTCTACCTCTTCTTCCACTGTTCCCATGATGCGTCCGCCCCATTGAGCAGGACGACGCAGCATTCGCATACCCATGAAAGGGCCACCACCCGAGGGTTCAGAAACGGCAACACGGCCAACCTTGTCACTCATACCCCATTCTTTGACCATACGCTTGGCGATGTTGGCAACTTGTTGGATATCATTCGAGGCACCGGTCGTCACCATGTCCTCGCCGTAAATAATTTCTTCGGCGAGACGCCCACCCAAGGCAACCGCGAGCTGTGATTCCAAGTACTGGCGACTGTACATACCGGATTCCAAACGCGATTCTTGAGGGGCAAAGAATGTCAATCCACCAGCTCCGTTGGACCGGGGGATGATGGTGATCTTTTGAACTTGGTCATAATCTGGTACCAACGCACCAACAATAGCGTGGCCAGCTTCGTGGTAGGCAACAAGTTCTTTCTGCTTGAGCTGGGGGTTACCTCCCTTCTTTTCCAAACCAACCATGATACGATCAACGGCGGAATCAATTTCTTCCCACCCGATCGTAGACTTCGCCTTGCGCGCAGCCGTAATGGCGGCTTCGTTCATGAGATTCTCCAATTGCGCACCGGAAAAACCTGGGGTACGACGAGAGATAGCTTCCAAATCTACATCTGGTTCAAGGGGCTTGCCACGAGAGTGCACGCCAAGGATTCTGGTGCGACCCTTAAAGTCGGGCAGGTCAACGGTAACCTTGCGATCAAAACGGCCCGGGCGCAGAAGAGCTTGATCCAAAATATCAATACGGTTGGTGGCAGCAATAGTGATAATACCAGGGTTACCATCGAAACCGTCCATCTCGACCAGAATCTGGTTCACTGTTTGTTCACGTTCGTCGTTACCACCGGCGTAACCAGCACCACGTTGACGACCCACGGCATCAATCTCATCGATAAAGATGATGCAGGGGGCGTTCTTCTTGGCTTGAGCGAAAACATCGCGCACACGAGAGGCACCCACACCAACAAACATCTATTCGATACGATGATGATGTCACAACAAGCGTGAGAAACGAGTGATGCGAACAAGTTTTCTGACAAAACATCTGTCCTTGTCACTCACCTCAACGAATTCGGATCCGGAAATAGAAATAAACGGTACACCAGCTTCTCCGGCAACAGCCTTGGCAAGAAGGGTCTTACCGGTACCGGGGGGACCATCGAGGATCACACCGCGGGGAATTCGGCACCCGTTTTTGGTGTAAGCTTCGGGTTGTTTCAGAAAGTCAACAACTTCGGCAAGTTCCAGCTTGGCTCCGTCGCAACCAGCAACATCATCAAATGTTACACCCGTATCGGGAACCATTTGGATCTGGGCCTTTGACTTTCCAAAGCCCATGGGGTTGCCCGGACCTCCTCCCATGGGGTTACCGCCCCCGGCTCGGCGAGAGAGGAAAAAGAGACCAGCAAAGAGGGCAAGAGGGAAGATTAACGATTGCGCGAGTTCTCCCAGTCCACCGGCCTCTTGCGTCGGTAAGACCGTCACGTCCACCTTGTGATTCGTTAGCTGGGTAAGCAAGTCTGGGTCATTCGGCAGGGCTTCTATGGCGATGCGCACCCCCTCGGCGTCCACTCCCAGCAATTGAGTCCCATCTGCCGAGAAGGTTACCTTTTCGATACGATCCGCGTTGACAAGTTTGAGGAAATCCGAGTAACGGACGGCAACGGGGGCATTTCCAGGGTTGGCAGTGATGACAGGCAGATCGGAGTTCGTTGACGCCGGAGGCATATCTACGGCCATCTTCAAGATCGTGCCGCTGTGCGTGCGAGACCCCGCCGTCGTGCGACCTTGAGACAAATGGGCAAAGCCTTGCACATTGTGCAACGGCAACGCTGCAGCCAATAGAGCAGCTGTTACTTTCATGGTGATGAAGTTTAAGAAATGGCGTTGTTATCCAACAGAAACAACGGTTTTGCGGATTATGACAGAGATCTGCGAAAGTGAATTTTGACGAGTTGACACAGCAACAAAAGCCTAGATAGGAGAGATTTTGACTGTGACGATATCCAATAATCCCCGTTCGATGACGACTGACGCAGACTCAAACAAACGCGACGAAATCGCATCACAGAGAATCAAAGGGGTCCAGAAAATAGAGGGACTGGTACATTTTTGAGTAAAATCTACTTTAACATAAAATAATCTCAGTCCCGCACTTACGGGTTTGTTCACAGACGAAGAAAGAACCCGACCGGACAGATGTTGTGACGTATCTGTTCATGTCAGACGATTCAGATTGTGGGAATGTGGAAAAGCTCGCAGAAATCCAAAATTTAAGTGACGCATGTCTGCGTGAAAGAATGGGTCTTGTTTGGGCAAGGATTCGTCTGAAGAAAGCGCACGGGTTTGTAGTCTGTGCTGGAACGTTCTCTTGTCTTTGTTCTTTTTTTGTCTTCCCCCATCTTCCTCGTACGGAAGACAGACGGAGAAGGATCAAATGTACTCTTTCTTGATAGTGAAGGAACGTCCGTCGTCAGTGCCACCAGTGGATCTTTTCGTCTGTCGGGCAAGTGATGTTTCACGACCATCGTCCACCGATCGTAAAAAGAGTCTTGGGTCTTCGGCGACACACTCTTCCGCTCCATCACCTTTTTTTTCACGTGTGGGTACCGAAGACAACAACCATGAAGTTTGAATTCTCCCTAACCGCATGGTCCATCCTTGCTGGTTCGGCGATGGCCTTCGTGCCTCCTCAGGCTGCGACGTTTACTTCGCCGACAGCCTTAAACATGGTGTTGGAGAAGCCCAAGGAGAAGAAACTCCCCAAGATCGAGGTTCTCAAGATTGAATCTGATCACTTGGTCCACCCTTTGAAAGAGGTAGGTTTTTTTAAACAATGGATGGATGAATATTTTGTGTTATGTTACTGTGCAATGATACATTTTGGTGGGGGAGAAAGCAAGTTATCTTCCTAGCAACGTCTACTCTGTGCGCATATGCCATGTCGTCAGACACGCGGCACGCACTTGTGGATCCAATAACCCAAGGACAACAGCACTGCTAAAAACACCAAGCAACAACGACCCTCGAATTGATGAATTGATTCTTTCCCCGTCTGATCGATATTTGCAGACGACATGAAAGGCCCCGTCCCATAAGCCAGTGGACTTTTTGGGGTAAACTCTGATCGGTGATGGTCGTTATGTTTTGTACGGTTTTCTTTGTGTTGGTGTTGGATCGACATGTCTTCCAAATGCGCCACTTTCAGTACAAATATTCTTGTTTGCAGTTTCTGATACTCACTCCATCGCCTTCAATAATTTTGACAGGAATTAACCACGGATGAAATGGGAATCTCCAAGGATGCGTACCAAATCTTGAAATACCACGGATCATACATGCAGTCTAACCGTGAAGTGAAAGGCAAGAAGGATTATCAGTTCATGTTGCGTCTGAAGCAACCTGCTGGTGAGTTGCCTGCGGAACTCTACAAGCTTCTGGACGACCTGTCAAGGGATTACGGTCAAGGTGACTTGCGCATGACGACTCGCCAGTGCTTCCAGATGCACGGAATCAGAAAGGGGAACCTCAAGAAGGTCATTTCATCCATTATGGAACTCGGATCGTCTACCGTTGGAGCCTGTGGTGATGTAAGCCGTAATGTCATGACGACGCCTGCACCCTTCAAGAGCAAGGGATACGCGGTAGCCAACGAATGGTCCAAGGTTTTCGCTCAGCTATTCCGTCCCATGACACCAGCCTTCTCACAAATCTGGTTAGATGGAAAGCAAGAAAAACCCGTCATGTGGGCCAGCGATGTGGAAAAGTACAAAATTGATGAAGTCATGACGTACGACAGTGGACGAGGGATCATCGTCAACGATGCGGTCGAGCCCATCTACGGTGACCGGTACTTGCCCCGGAAGTTCAAAATCGGTGTCACTGTTCCAGGTGACAACTCGCTTGACCTTTATACCAACGACATTGGTGTCATTGTGGTCTTGAATGAAAAAACTGGAGAGCATGAAGGCTTCAACATCATGGTTGGTGGCGGCATGGGCCGTACTCACAACAAGGCCAACACATTTGCCCGCGTTGCGGATCATATGGGTTATGTTCCCAAGGAAGACGCCATGGAGTTGATGAAGGCTATTGTTGCGACGCAACGTGACCACGGTAACCGAGAAGTCCGTGCCAATGCGCGTATGAAGTACTTGGTTCACACGTTGGGCATTGATCAGTTCCGGCGGTTAGTGGAGTCGTACTACGGCAAACCGATCGAGCCGTGGCGCCCGATCGAAGAGTTCAAGTACAATGACTGGATGGGATGGTTTTACCAAGGCGATGGCAAACTCTTCTACGGGCAACACGTTGACAATGGTCGTGTGAAGGACGAAGGCAGTTTCCGCTTAAAGTCAGCCATCCGCGCTATTGTGGATCGCTACAATCTTGATTCCATCATTAGCCCCACCCAGTCTATCATCTTCCGTGACATTGACCCCCAGGACAAGGCCGGTATCGAACAAATTCTCCGTGAACATGGTATCAAGCCGGTCGAGGAAGTGGATCCTCTTAATCGTTTAGCCATGGCCTGTCCCGCTCTCCCACTTTGTGGTTTGGCCCAAACTGAAGCCGAACGTATCATGCCCTCTTATTTGGAACGCATCCGTGCGGTGCTGAACAAGATGAATTTGAGTGACGAAGAAATCCTGATTCGCATGACCGGTTGCCCCAACGGCTGTGCTCGTCCTTACATGGCGGAACTCGCCTTCGTTGGGGATGGCCCCAAATCGTACCAAGTTTGGTTGGGGGGTTCTCCGGTATTGACGCGTACTGCCTACCCTCACATGGCCAAGATGGATGTGGATGACCTCGAGAGTACTCTCGAACCCATTCTCGCTATGTTTATTCAGCAACGACAGCCATTCGAAGCTTTTGGTGACTTTTGCTACCGCGTTGGTTCAGATGCCATCGAGCAGTACAGCAGTTCTTACACCCTTGGTTCGGTTGTAGCTCAACGTTAAACCATCGTCTGAATCCTGTGACGATGAGTGGAAGACAATGGCAGAGCATATGTCTAAATGAGTGAATGGAATAGCGACCCAGTCCGCCATCATTCCAATGCGCATTCAACAAGTATCGTAGTGTTTCATCATTTAAGTTTAATTTTCACCCATCTTTCACGACATCAAAAATAAATAACCCGATTTTACATGCAATTTTTCATCATCTTTTATTTTTGCGACTTCATAGGAGTACCGGAAATTCAAAACGTACTGTGAAGGACGAACAGCACATGCTGACAATCCATGTCAATGCTTCAGATTGTTAACGAGAACATAGCAGCTGCAGAGGAAGTTGATCTCTCGTTGCTTGAGATACTTGCCTTCTCGAAAAAGCCTTATTTTGGTGTATGTTGCCACAAACTTTTTGTTGCAATCTCGGAGACATGTGTTTACAGTCTTTCTGAATTTGCTCTCACCGCGCCACTCGCTATTGCACAAAAAAAAATGGGTGGACGATGAAGGAATGATCACATCTCGATTGACGGTAAGTAAAATAACTTGAAAAATAATAATAATCTATGTGGCTTCAACTTCGTAATCGATATGGTGATGATTTCGTAGTATATGTGCACCCTTACAGTACCTGTGGACGAAAATCAAGAACCGCGATGGCAAGTCATTTCATGGAAATATCCATGGGATCATTATCTTCCATTGCGGACATGTCGGGTAACGAATTTGACCTTTCCAAGGCGACCGGAAGCGACGAGGCGGCTACCGAAGAACGACTGTAGGGAGCCTCAATGTGCATATCATCGCGGGTAGCCGATGCCAGTGCCACCGGGGCGGCGTTGGGGTCGGTGGCCTTTTTGATGGTCTCTCGCACCATGGCGGCTACCTTTTCGTCGACCGGATTTCGTTTGACCTTAGGTCCCAAAACCAGTTCCAACATGACTTTCCGTTCTGCCTCTTCTCGATCCGATAGGAGTCGATATTTTTGTGATTCATCATCATCTTCGATGGTACTATCCGATACATCTTCTCCCTCTATATCGGCTACCGCTTGAGAAGAATCGGCATCTTCTTCGTCTTCGTTTTGCAACTGAATGGATTGGAAGGCATCCAATATGGTTCGACGACGTTTCCGTGCGGGCGGTGCCAGTGGACGCATCGAATCGGCTGCTTGCGAATCGGCCGCCTGGGAATCGGCCGCCTGTGACGAACTCGCCGAAGACGCTTCGTCGATCTGATAGTGACTGTCGCTACCGGGTGTTGGCAGCGGGGACCGTACGCGACGGCGGGGATTGAAGGCTCGTGATGGCTGCATGGTGATGGCGGTGTGCGAAAGTGCCGGATGAATCGGACAAATTGATGATTCTCCTGACTGTTTTCAGAGCCTGTCAACAAGATATTAGGTGTGTCGGTGAAAAATCGAAAAATAAAATGGAATAGATCAAAGTGACCACCGTACTTCGTGTTTGGCACAAAAATTTACGTTAGGTAGTCTCTCCTTCAACGTCTTTTGAAGGATGGTCCCACACAAACGAACAATAACACTTGTCCCACTTGCGGATGGGTCTTCCTTCTAACAAAGTGCACACGCACCTGGACTGATAATGATGCGAATGCACACCTCTTTACTCTAAAATTTTCGCCAGAGGTTCGATACCTTGACAGTTTCAGCAAGGGGACAAAAAAAAAATCCAACCAACCACCAAGAACAAAAACACGCCCTATTGGTGATGAAATAGAGCTCGAACCATAATATGCGGTAGTAGGTATGCGGCGTCACAAACAAAAATCGAGAAGCCTTACGGGCGATAACAGACGAGACATCGTCTGCACGAGGTCGTCGGTGTCTGTTGACTGTGAACCCCCCCTTACGGGGAACAATAAGATGAAAAAATAGAAAACGTAATATATGACCATTTCATAATGATACTCCAACCAAAACCAATTCTCGGGGAATCGGAAGATCACATCAGCATTATTACAGTTAACTGGTAACCGTAACAAACAATAATTGTAAATGCACAGCACCTACAACTCGCGTCAATAATGCGCTCTCACCACACAAGACGTATCGTGGTATTTTCCTTTCCAGTTCATGTAACGACTAAAGATGTAAATATGTACGCTTCCGCAAGATGACGACGACGAAAACTGTAACATACCCCTTCGTCTGCGACTCCGTGTTTGCTACGCCTAGCTAGTAGGTAAGAGTAAATAATCTTTTGTAATAGCGAGATCGGCAGGCAGTTTTCAAGAGAGAGATTATACAGCGTTTTGATTTTTGGTTGAAAGGAATTTTCATCGTATTCCCCGTGCAAATAATTAGTATGTGTAGACGACCACAGGGTACTGGTAAGATTCAAGCAATTTGCAACATTTTCGATACTTCTTCCACGATCTTAACGTAGCCCACTAGATCAAAAATGGACCAGACAAAAAAGAGAGATAACCATACTGTGTTGTTGGTTGTTAGAGAGCGCAGGGCATCGATGACCGGATTACAAATTCCAATCAGGCAAAAGTCCACATCGTACGGGGCCTTGTGATGCGCCATGTGATCCTTGGCCGAAATCATAAAGCCGTAGTTTTGCAGCCAAGTGGCCACTCCACCTCGGGCCTGGCCGAAGGCGTGAGCTGATTTGTGGGAGAACTGTCCAAAGTAAGCCATCCATAGTTTGAGTCCACCAATTATCATAGCAACACCACTATCCAAATCCAACAAGTACAAATTTATCGCTGCGAGGATCATCACCACGACATTCAAATCACCACACACATCCACAAAGTCTTTACGGACCAGATCGTCGGGAATGGCGTGATGCCATTGGAACTCCAAGCAAGGTTGACCAAGGACGGGCAAAGCAATGTTATTGGGGTGATCCAGGACGACGTGTAGAACACCAGAATAGAAGTCATAGCCCAGAAACGTGGTGACCAAACAGAGAAGGGTGGTCAGTGGGTGCACCATGGTGGCGCCCTTGAGAATCAACAGCGCCGTTCCGATGGCATACGTATACACTAAAACTGCCGAGCGTAACTGATACACAGGTGCACCGGCTGTCAGTATCGTCATTTTCCTTTGCGCATGCACAAATTCAGGGGCCAGCTTTCGGCCAGCGTCCTTGGCCTTTTGAATCTCCTTGGCTGTGATCTTGACGACGCGTTCATTCAAGAGATCAATCTTCTCTTGGCGGGACAGGTTTCGGGGCTTCTCCTCGGTTTCAGAATAACTCATGTTATAATAATGATATGCCGTACAGGGATGGGACGGGGCAATGAAGACACTTGGATTGGGAGGAAATGAAAAAGGAAAAGTTGATTGTGAGTGAGGTGTACGCGTTTGTAACTTCTTCATTCGTGTGTTTTCGACGTTGATTTTATTAGGAGTTTTCGTTTGTTGCACCGGTTACGCCGCCATTATTTTTTCGTCATAGAGGTGTTCTCTTTTTCAGCGCGCCGGGGCGTTGTCATACAGGAGGGCGGGAGAGAAAACATCGGAAAGTTCAAGGAGAAGCTGTAGAATTTGTGTTTCTGTAATGACGTGGCGTGATCTGAAAACCGGAAGGCGACGATGAACTACGAATGATGTAGTTGGTGTGGTGTACCGTGTATAGTCCCGTCGTAGCTCCACCAGGAAAAATCAATACTCCTTCCTAGCTTCGTATCATCGAAGGAAGATTCTATTGATTCTTTTTCTAGGAAGAGAGGAAGAAAACGGTCCTAAAAATTCATTTAAATACCGAGGAATATTTTTCTTCGGTCTGTGGCTATGAGGGGAAAAAAGGAGGTTTGTTCTCGTCTCAGAGGTATGTTCAGACGACCCCTTGTAGTGGATTGTAGTTTCACTATCATGCCATGCCCGAATACAAAATTTGGGTTTTTAACAGTAAACAATGCCGGTATCCTCCTCCTTATTCACAATCAGATTTACATCACCCATGTCGTGACGATCAGGTTGATCGGTGGTGAGTACGGCCACCATAGTCTTCACCGACTATCTAATACTAACTGGAATCAGTAGTTTGATGATGTTTGAATTTCAAGCCACCGCAACGTTACTGTTAGTAAGTGGCCGTGAGTGAGAGCGTTACCCACGGTACACTTACTGTTAATAGAGATCGTTCTTGAGTTTTTTCTGTGGACTCTGCATACGTCACGAACACACAACGAAGATAATCCTCCAGAGAGTACAACGGTATCTGACGAATCCTAGTCGCACTTACCACCACAACCAACCAACATAACAGACATGACACAGCGCAACGTTTTTTATCGCTCTTGCGTGGAACGGACCATGACCACCAAAACAACATCAGAACCCCTTCGAAGGTTACATCTCACGCCATAAGTCACAAGGATCCGATCGTGTCTTACCAAAGAGTCGACAAAACAAAGCACAATCTAAAGAAAGTTCCATGTGCATCGAAACAGATAATCCGAAGCTATCAAAGGCTGCTGCTTCACTTGAGGACAAGTCGTCCGAAGTCCATCCCGTGTCACAAAACGTCGACCTTTGTTCGACCCATGTTGCCCGTCCGGATCATCCAATGGCCACAGCCTCCTGGTACTCAAGATTTTTGTTCCTGTGGCCTTATCCGCTTTTGAAGCTTGGTAGGCAGCGTCCACTGAGAGACAGTGATTTGGCTGATGCATTGATGACAGACTCTTCCAGGTACAATCGTGATCGACTGATCAAATTGTGGCAAGAGGAGAAAAGAAGGAATCCCAACAAACCAGATCTACGCAGTGCCATTGCATGGGACTTTTTCAAGAGTACTTGGTTCGTTCAACCCATGATGGCGGCCACTGTGATTGGAAAAATTGTTCAGGCTCTCGCGCTAGGAAAGTTGGTAGAATCCATGCAAGATGAGAAGGATGATTCCGGATTTGTATGGGCTACCGTTATCGTCCTGTGCGCCTTGGTCATTCTCTTTGAACATCATCACGTGTTCTTTTATACTTGGCGTCACGGTATGCGAGTCCGCATTTCGTGCATCTCTATGATTTACGACAAAGCTTTGCGTCTAAGTAGCACTCATCAAGAAATATCGGCCAGCAACGGCAGAATCATGAATCTTGCCAGCAATGACGTCGAGCGATTCTTACTCGCTTGCCTTTTCTCTAGTTTCATATTTTGGGCACCCGTGCAATCGATTGCAATTTTAATTATCGGTTGCATCATCTTGGGCCCTTCTTTTGCGGCTGGTTTCGGGCTCTTGGTTGGGGTCTTTGTTCCTCTTCAATACTATTTGTCGGGCAGATTTTCTCATTATCGATCCAAAATTGCAGCTATCACTGATAAGCGTGTGACATTTGTTTCTCAGGCGATTCGTGGAGCCCGTGTCATGAAAATGAGTGGCTATGAATCACGTTTCCTGGAGCGAATCCTTGAGTATCGAAGAGAAGAAGTGAAACAAATTCTGAAGGCCAATAGACTGAGAGCCTGCAACGAAGCACTCTTTTTTTCGACCAATGTGGTAGTGTCAGCTGTGGTGTTTGTGGTGCACGCGTTACTGGGCAATCGTATTCGGTCCGGTGATGTGTTTACTGTCTTCACACTAATTAATGTTCTGCAATTGGAAATGACCAAACATGTTTCACTAGGGGTCATGGCAGTCAGTGAAGCCTCAGTCAGCACAGCAAGAATTCAAAACTTCCTGGATTACCCTGAGTTGAGCGCCAGTAGAGGATCTTCGTCGACGACAAATTCAGTAGTCACGACCGCAAATTGCCAATCTGACATGGAGGAGTCGGCGTCAGTGACAGCACCAGTCGGAAAGCACACGTCGATGTCAAACAAACAAACCGGTGTAAGAGATGATATCACCGACAGCATGGCCATCTCGATGAAGCATGTGACGTGTTATTGGAACGATGTAGATGTTGTCGATATCACTGGGCAAAAAATTGAAAAGAAAGACCTCGTTCTGGCTCTCAACTCTGTTTCGTTTGACTTAAAAAAAGGTGAAATGTTAGCTGTGATCGGGTCGGTGGGGAGTGGAAAATCAGCACTTCTTCAAGCCATCGTAGGGGAACTATCGGTGGCCGCTGGTTCGATTGAGCGAGGATATCGATCGATGTCGTACGCCGCGCAAGATCCATGGGTTATGGATGGTACAATCAGAGAGAATATCTTGATGGGTCTGAATTTCAACCAGGAATGGTACGATCGAGTTGTAAAATCATGTGGGTTGGATGTTGATTTTCGACAGATTCGGCATGGTGATTGGGCTATTGTTGGCGACCGAGGAGTTCAGTTGAGTGGAGGACAGTGTGCACGCGTTGGTCTTGCACGAGCTCTCTACCGCGATGCCGATTTGCTAGTGGCTGACGACCCACTCTCAGCCGTCGATGCAAGAGTTGGTCGACAGCTTTTCAATGAAGCAATTTTGGGGCTAGTTATCAACCGTGGGAAGGCGGTTGTTTTAGCGACTCACCAGCATCAGTATCTCTTCGAGTCACGCTGTGTTCTAATGACAAATGGCAGTATTACTTGCGATAGTGACTACCTTGCGTGCGTCGCGGCTTCTAATGGCAAACTTTCCGCACACACAGCAGATGACGCTGTGGACGATTTATCTTGTGAACAATTCCAGGGTGGCAACAAGGAAGCGACTGGATCAGACAGAGAGAGCTCAGATATGCAGTCAGGAAAAGAGAACCGCGACGACCAAAAAGAAGTTAACAACCAAGGCATTGTTACTGGTGACACATACATCGAATATCTTCGAGCTATGGGCGGAGCACCAGCTGGTTTCTTAATGTTTTGTGTGTTTTGTACAACACAGGCTTTAGCTCTGACCACAATCGCAACCATTGGAAGGTGGGCGGAAAGACCGGAGGACGAACAAAATGAGCTTGATATCATGGTTCTTGTTGGTGGTTTGGCGTTTTCGGTTTTGATTCTAGCGATGGTCCGAGCTTTCTTTTCTCTCGAGCTTATTGTTCTTGCTTCCCAACGACTTCACGATAAAATGACCGAAGCTGTTCTGCGAGCCAAAATATCTTTTTTTGACACAAACCCGATGGGAAGGATACTCAATCGGTTCAGTGCCGACGTCGGTATTGCGGATGATCTCATGCCGCAAACCTTGTTTGATTTTCTTGTTATTGCGTTTGTCGTTCTTGGCTCCCTGGTCACCGCTATTTCGACTCTACCATACGCCCTAGTCGCTATTCCACCGCTTGGGTGGTACTTCCTTTCTGTGCGAAGCACATTTGTGACCAGTACGCGAGAGCTAAAGCGCCTGGAAGGCCTTGCTCGTTCTCCCATTTTCGCTATGCTTAGTGAAGCACTGAGTGGAATAGCGACCATCAGGTCCAATGACTCCATAAAGTATTTTATGGAAAAGTTCGAAGAAGTACACGATGCTCATACCCGATCATTTTTTGCTTTCCTTTCTGCCTCACGATGGGTTGGCTTTCGCATGGATGCAATTGTAGTCATGTTTCTAACAGGTACGTCATACATTCAGAATAAGTACCTTCCTTGCATTTTTATTTTATGTTATCCTGACAATTCTTTTATCCAGTTGTTACCTACCTAGCCGTTTGGGTTGAAAAGGAAAACTGGTTCAACGTTGATCCTGCAATTCTTGGCCTGGCAATTTCAATGATTCTATACCTGGCTGGAATCTTCCAATGGTGCATTAGGCAAAGTGCCGAGGTCGTGAATCACATGGTTAGCATCGAACGTGTACTGGCATTCGGGAAGCTTGAGCCCGAAGCAGCGTGGGTTCAGCCAGATGATACCAATGTTCTACAGATAGGGTGGCCACGGTCAGGCGCGATTGAATACGATAATGTACTGGTGAGATATCGTCCGAGCTTACCTCCTGCTTTAAGCAATATCAGCTTCAAAATCCCTGCCGGAGCCCGTGTCGGGGTGGTAGGTCGAACAGGGTCAGGGAAATCGACGGTTGTGCAAACACTTTTTCGCCTTTTGGAAGCAGAAGAAGGTTCCATTCGCATTGACGGGCATGACATATCGAAGTTAGGACTTCACACGCTGCGTACTCGGATATCGGTGATTCCCCAGATTCCGACTTTGTTCAGTGGCTGTTCTGTACGGGAAAACTTGGACTTATTCCACCTCCACAGTGACGAAGAGATCTCGAACGTCTTGAAAGCATGTCATCTATGGGAGGCCATTCAAGATCTGCCTTTAGGATGTGATTCGCCGGTGGCAGAAGGTGGGTCAAATTTCTCGGTTGGTCAACGACAATTACTTTGCCTTGCACGCGCTCTATTGGCTCAAAATAAAATTCTCGTGCTGGACGAGGCAACAGCTTCGGTGGATCGACGGACTGATGAATTGTTGCAGCAAGCACTGAGCGAGACGTTTTCGGATGGAACCATCTTGGCCGTGGCACATCGATTAGAAACGGTCATATCATATGACTTCATTCTTGTACTAGGGCATGGTCGAGTATTGGAATTTGGGTCGCCTGCCGAATTGCTTCGGAGGGTAGGTGGTTTTTTGGCTACTATGGTTTCCGATACCGGCGAAACGATGTCTAAAAGTCTGCGTCAAAGTGCGTTCCGTCTCGAAAAAGAAAAGCTGAATCGTTCAGCAGACATTCAGGAGTCTTAAGCAGACATTCAGCTAATTATAAGATGATAGACAATTCTACAAGTCAGTTGATGGTTGTCCGTTTTCGTTCGTAGTGCAATCCGATCATATTAAGAGATCGCGACACAGAATACCGAAGGATTTGAGTACAATCCCTTTTAATCCCTCCAGGGTTCACAGATTATGCTTCCACTTGTAGGTTTCGATTTCAGTTCCTTGTACACATTCGGGACATCATCAAGCTTCACATAACGATCGATCTCCGGTCGGATTTGTCGCCTTGTCAAAGAAGTGAGGAGGAACTGCAAGTCCTCCTTGAGCTCGTATCGATTTTTCTTGTAATCCTCCCGAAAGTCAAAAAAAGTAGCACGCTCCAAGGATGACAAGTGTAAACATTCAAAGATCTGATTTGCGTCGCCCCACCAGTTGCTTTCTCTGTTCCAGTTTTCTGGGCTGCAGCATACAAGCCGTGCATTCCGGGCCATTGCAGCCTTCACAGCAGCAAAGTTTTGCGGAAACTGATAGTCAATTACAACATCCATCATTCCATTAATTTCTTCGGGCCAATAGGATGGTTCCTCGTCTAGAACACCAACGTCGTGCTTCTCCAAACTACCCTTCAGAAAACGCGGTGCGCAGATGTACACTGTTTCGGCACCGGCAAGCTGAGCAAGACGAATCGTTGCTTGCGCAACCATCTTGTCTCCGCCTATAATCAATATCCTCCGATCTTGGAAACATCTTCGAGAATATCTGTATGGGCGAACTCTACCGTGATGAAGAGCTTGAAATGCCGGAAGGTAACTGGTTATAATGCAGGCGATGTCTCCGGCATCCAAATGGCGTGGGACAGGAAGCACTTCACTGTATGGCATCGAAAAATATCGTGCGTTCGAACCACATCGCTGGAGAATAGTAGCAACGCGCATACCGGGCTTTACACCAGCTTCCTCTGCGTTTGGGCTGCAGTGATGCAGCACACCAACAGCGTTTGACCCGGGAACAGTTGTTGTATCCGGTGTATTCCGTACGGCATCGATATCGTAAGCATTTATCGCAGTAGCCTATCCACAATTTTTCAAGTGAGACCGCATTTCGGCATCGGATTTCCTCCACGGCAGAACATAGGAGAACTTACTTCAACTTTCATCACAACATTGCCGTTCTTCTTCACACTTTCACCTTCAAACCAGTTCCACGGGTCATCATGACGAACGATCATCGATGATAGTGTGTCTACACCCAAACATTCAAGCTGAAGTTGGTCTAAGTAGCGCCACATGGTAGGATCAGCGAATACGGAGCGCACTTTTTCAGCCCGCTGTTCGTTTAAGGTGATTCGAAGTTCGTCTTCCGCAGGCTCTTCCAACCTCCTTTGAACGATTCCACTATCTCTTGTAGTGGGTATGGTTTTTGGATGTCCACTTGTTGTACCATAGGTCAAAACACTTATTGTCTCGTTATTGGAAAGAGCGGCAGTAGTGAAAGTCCCTTCGGCTCCAGCCAAGCTTGATGATACAGAGAGGTCTCCACTGCACATGTCATCGGTGGAGGGCGCCAACGAAGGTTCCGCGACGGTGTTACCCGTTGTACCAAACAATAGGCTCAGGTCTATCATCGTCTCTATACAGTGTATGTGGTTTGCCTCTCAATGAATTATAACGCAACGTTGGCGCATGTCGGGGGCCCACACGATTCCGCCATCGTGGAGAACACCAAATCGTACCAATATTAGCTGTTATGCTCCCCGATTTGTGGGGCAATGCGTTGAGACAAACAAATTTGATCGTTCTGTGCGCGCCGAACCATGTTACCATGGACTATCCGTTCTATACTACAGGAAGGGATATAATTTTTGCTTAAATCAGATTTCCCTTCTGCGCGCCGGGTCACAAAGAATAATTGCGTTACTCCTATTTTTGTTGTTGACACTCAAAATACCTCATTTGTTAATGTTTATCGTAAGATAATTTACTACCGTCTAAAAATGTACGAGTAAACCTTTCCTCTTCTATTCTCATCATTCCAACCCGACTATTACTACTAATACTACAAGACATACAATTTAGCCTATTGTGATGGTTCCCCGTCCTTCTCGGGGACGTCTCGCCAGGGAAATACAATTAGCAGAGCGAAAATATTGCCAGAAGTTATTTGTAGAGGGATACACCAAAGTGTTGGTTTGGTAACGATGAATAATAGGTTGACGTCCGGTGCTCTGTAGAAAGCATGGTTCGGTGGTTGGCAATTTTTTAAATACACAACAGGGATGTCCTATCAACCGAAACCGTTCAAATTCGATCTACCTGATGGGGATGATAGACGCGACAAAACGAATCCAAAATCCGTTGTATGACATTTTATTTTTACTTGAAGTCGCTGATATTTGAGAATTCGAGGAACTAGATAGTATTTTGATCGGCGCATGTACAAATTGTGAGTAATCGAAAAGAATAATACTTTCGGCATGAAAACGAAAACCAAAAAAAAGAAATACAGGCTGAGGAAAGGAGACGGAGATAAGATGTATTCTTAGACATCGTATTTCACAGCCTTCCTTAGAACAATTCAAAGGATAATTCTTGTCGGGAGATACAAGGCACCGGACGGCTTCTTCGATAACACGTCTGATACTTAACCAAAAGAAGGAGATGCCTATGTGCATGCGAAATTGTAAACTAGAATTCAAGTTGATTCAATACATTCGCATTCTTACTCCAAATAGACGAGTGACGAGAGTTAGAGAAGAAAAATAGTTTGACGGACTACTTTTTCATCCATCCACGACTCGACGCAAAATCTGCGGGAGCAGCGATAGTGAAAAACCATGACAGAATTGATGTGCTCAATTTTGGGAAAACGGCCGAGCCAGCGGGTCTTTGGTTTGCTAACATTGTACTTCCACCAATAGGAAATGTCACGCGCCGATTCTACCGAGAAGGCGTTTCGCCTCTCGAAATACAAAACTGTTCTTTCATGCAAGCGCTCTTCATAAACTTCGTGTGGTTTCTCTTTCAAAGTATTTGCGTACCAGATGGTTCATCCTAAACACATCTGTTCTTTGAAATCATTTCCATCGAAAAATCATGTGAGTATCGTCTTTGATAATGGGATCCGTCAGTTGTGTTTCTCGTCTTACAGGGTATGGAGAAAGACCGAGGGGCGGGGTATCGTGGAAACGCAAATGACCACGCTTCGTCGAGGCGCGCCACGGTGAACGTCTTTCCACGGCAACGAGACAATCCAAGTTCTTCCTCATCGCACCGCTAGTATCTCACCTCTCTTGTGGTGCATTTCTATTACTGCTTCACCTCTTTTTGTGAAGACGATGGATGTGTTCCCCCCTCCGCAGCAATTGCACCCGACGACGACTCACGTAGATTTGGAAAAGACGATGAACCGTATTTTCCATCTTTGCCGAGACAACATGTGGGATGCCGTCCTACAGGCAGTCGCCGAGAAGCCGTGGCTTGCTACGACAAACATTGTTATGGATAATCATATCTCTACTACAATTCTTCATCAAGCTATAACGAGTAAGGGAAATACGGAGGCTCGAGCCAAGGTCATTCGCCAAATTCTACGAGTGACCCCGACTGCGGCCTCGATTAAAAACGGCTACGGTTCGCTTCCATTGCATGTTATTACGCAACGCAATACAAAGATCAAATCAAGTGTCAAGGAAGGTCTCATCCGCGACTTTGTCTTTGCCTACCGCGGCGCTCTCTACGAAGAGGGAGGGACGGGTCGCCGCACCCCGCTCCACATCATTTTCACTGGTAAGAATTCCGAAACGGTTTCATGCGCACGACCACCCCTTTTCTTGACAACATTCTAATGTTCTCTTACTACTTTTGTTACAGATTACATCTCGCCTGCCCTTACGAAGTTAATGATCGATGAGGGACAGCAGGCTTGCTTCATGAAGGACAAGAAGGGGTGGCTTCCGGCTCATGTTGCATGCAGTCGGCATTCATCGCCCGAGAAGCTCCGGATGTTACTCGATGTATACCCAGGCGCCTTGTTTGCTCGCACCAACGTTGGCGAATCATTGTTGGATCTAGCCAAGTCGACCGCCACTAAGAGTCATCCGAATTACGCTCTCATCGACGAAATCAATCGTCAGTTGTCGGCTGCGTACAATCAACCCGGCGTTCCGTTTCCGCCGCCGGGTATGTACGCTACTCCTCATGTTGGTACACCGCAGGGTATGTACACGCCGTATCCGATAGCTTCTGTTGCTTGCGCTTCTGCGGCGGCGGAAAGTCCTGGTACACCCGCGGTGCTCTCCGAGGAATCCGATGCTTCTACGCGTGGACGTTTGGATTCTAGTGATTCCGCCAAAACTTGGTCGGGGATTGATTTGGGACGTGTCAAAACGGAAGTCCAATCGGGGAAACGCCCCTCTCGCAAGCGCAAGTTGAACGAGAACAACGCTTCGGAGGCTCTTTTGTTGCTCTCACGTGACAACCACTTCCAGGACATGCTCGACGATGATGGAAACGATCATCCCATGCAAGTCTACAAGTTGTAGATGACGAGCAATGTAGATGATAAGCTCTTTTCAGAATAAGATAGTATGCATAGGTTGACATGAAATTCATTTTAAAAAATTGATTCAATCCAGTTCATTCATTGTTGTTGGAATACTTTTCAACTATCTTGTCCACGTCCTTGGTAGGAGGAGGGGGCCCGCAAGGTTGTACCATTTTTTCGAGGAATTGCATACGCATACGTCCAATAGATTCATTCTGTGCCACCGCCATGTAAGAAAGTTGATCGTAATGTCCCAAGTGACTAGCGTACGTATCTCGATGTTGATTTGTCGTGAATTCGTACTTGCTCTGATCGGCTGACCCCGTACCAATATACCGCGCCTTTAATTGATCCGTTGTCATCCCCGCACCTCCTGGATTCGCTGCCATGATGGAAATGAACACTTGTTTTTAGTTTATACAGGTCGAATACGAGAGAAAGAGAAAGAATACCGGAAA
>Ga0051981_10000273_pt1 | contig 24306 bp, 13 predicted proteins | sample CryGey13umfilter_3_FD_59644 | JGI IMG/M metagenome (GOLD analysis project Ga0051981, IMG submission 59644) | Groundwater microbial communities from aquifer in Utah, USA - Crystal Geyser 4/10/14 3 um filter | ecosystem: Environmental > Aquatic > Deep subsurface > Groundwater | place: USA: Utah... | reverse complement strand
AAGCTGAGATTCCGGGGGTACAGCATTATGGGGGGTACAGCATTGTGTAAACTACGGTACATGTCTACGCGCCATTCGAAGAACGGAAGTCCTGTTGTGCTTTGTGGCATCGACCTAGTTAACCGTAAGTTACTCCTATCTGTAAGCTCTCCAAATTGCAGAAGCTACGGCTGCTTTTCATTCGTCAGATATCAGATATCCTTGTTGTCATAACGAATAATAGAACGAGATATAAGAGCTAAGGACTACGTGAGCGATGGATAAGAGAGAATCTTTTAATACAACGAATAATGGTAATACCGCCAAACAACCTACTTCGTCTTCTCGTCCTGTAGAAGACGAGACTACCGTAGACGCGGAACCGCCAAGGTCGTTTTTGGATGATGCGTTTGAGCAGACCGTGGAACGTATGAAGGCGGATATGCCATTGATCATGCACGGATCCGGTGACGTCGAACCATCGAAAGTGAACGGTCAAGCCGCTCATTTTCTTGCAACCTTGACGGCCCAGTACACGGCGAAACTCGTCGACGCAGCCTTAGATACATTTTCCATGTTATTAAACCAAGATGAACCCCTCCGTGTTCCGCCCCCTCGATTCAAGCAACATCGATTACCGGCCAAACCACGGCCCTTGGTAGAACGGGAAGATGATGCGATGTCAGCCGTAATTATGAAGGGAAACGAACGCAAGCCTCCTCGGGTTAGACCCAAACGAAAAATGAGGGAAGAGTATTGGGACGATCCACTTCCCACTCCCAAAATTCGTAACAAAAAATCAACCGGGTCACCACCCGTCGCCGCCACCCAAAGGGTTCGTCGTAGTAGCCTGGATATAAATGAAGATGATGACGATAACCGTGAATCGCACCACGATGAGGTGCCACTCGAAGAGTGGGTCGGTGCGATTGGGGTTGACTTTTTTGGTGACTCCATTCGTCGGAGTCATATGCCTTTGGCGTTATCGGCGCCGAATTTTATTTTTCCCATTTGTCACGACGTGTACGCATACGGCAAGGTCCGACACATTCAAGCGGCCAAACGTTCCTTAGATCCTTTATTACAACAAGAAGGCCATTTACAAGATATTTTACAAGAAGAAAAATTATCACGTTTCAAAAAGTCTTCCGTCAAGGCTGACAAGGCAGCGGCCGATGAGGAAGACGAAGAAGAAGAGATGGAAAAGGCTGTCGATCCTCCATCTTGGCCTGATATTGAAGAATTATTATATCCTGGCTTCAAATCGGATTTAAGCTTCATTGATACCAAATAAGAACATTTCTGAGGTATCCAACGAACGCGTGGACTGGATGTCTGATGGACTGGAATGTCTGATCACGACATTAACGAAAACGAATAAAGTGAAACAGAGAGGTATTTTATATCGGTGACGTTACATAGACCCGTGTGATTCGCTTTACCAATCGCCTCCGCCCATTTGCAAGGCATCGTGCTGTCCTCTGTGGATTTTCTTGGCATCTTTTTCGATCTTGGGACAATTGAGCTGTTTCGAACATCAAAATAAAAGAATGTTAGATTAGTAACGAAATAGTTACGGCACGACCAAAAAAAGAAAAAAACAAGTTCCGAAATCGTAGGATTACGTACAATAGAGTGACCGAGTCCACCACAGAACGAACACCCGCCCGCCGTCTTGTCTCCCTTTATCAAATCACGAGGATCCTCCAACATTTCCAGAACCGGGGGAATGCGCTGTCGTGCTTCACGAAGTAGTCCCTTGAGGTCGAGAAGTGTTGCTTCGTCCACACTTTTGTTAATAAATGTTGTGGCAACTCCCGTCTTCCCGGCGCGACCCGTTCTACCAATTCTGTGTACGTAATTTTCGATTTCTGTGGGCATGTCAAAATTGATTACATGCTGTTAAATTTACAAAACTTGTGAGAATAAGATGTGTTAAGGTAGCATCACATACTCTGTGGCAAAAACAAAATCGTGCCACTCCGTATCGAAACAATCGTACCTGAATGGCTGGAAAATCCAGCCCTTTCGCGGCAACATCCGTGGCAATTAGAACATCTTTCTTTCCGTCTTTGAAAAGAGATATTGCTTCATTACGCTCTTCTTGGCTTTTCCCTCCATGAAGCGAGACGGCTTCAACGCCCTTCAAAAGCAAATACTCGTGAATCTCGTCTACCTCGCGTTGACGCTGCGTAAACACGCAAACGGGGGGTGCTGTTTTCTGTAGACAATGAAGCAAATACACAATCTTTGCTTCTTGTTTCACATATTCGACTTCTTGAATGACGTCAAGATTGGCAGCCCCGGCACGTCCAACATTTACCACGATCGGTTGGATCAATGTCTGCCGCGCAAAGTCCTGAAACTTTTGAGGAAATGTTGCACTGAAGAGTAATGTTTGCTTCTGCCTTTTGAAGAAATTGAATATCTCTCCCACCTCTTCATCAAACCCAAGTTCCATCAATCGATCAGCTTCATCGAGGCAAATGAATCTACAAATATCGAAATTCAAACTTTTTTGCTTCAACATGCCTCGCAGTCTTCCCGGTGTGGCGACGATACAATGCACCCCTTTCGTCTCGATCATTTGAGCTTGATCACGCAAAGATTCGCCACCAATGAGAAGCAAGGCACGTAGCGACGGATAGCCTGGTTGTTTGGCAATGGCCTGGCAGAACTCTTGTGTCTGGTCATACGTTTGCCGGGCTAATTCACGAGATGGAGCCAAGATAACACCAATCGGGCCTTCTCTAGATGTGATGGGCATACGCAGCTCCTCTTCTAACGCTGCCATGACCATGGGCAAACAAAAAGTTAACGTCTTCCCTGATCCGGTGAACGCCACTCCGACCATATCCCGGCCCGAAATGGCAATTGGAATCCCCTGCATTTGAATCGGAGTCGGGCGTGAAATTCCCTTTTCTTCTAAACATTTGATAATGGGTAGCGGAAACTTCATGTCAACAAACCGCGCAATGGGTGGTGGGATATTGTTCCCTTCGACATCAATATGCCAGTCTTTACGGATCTTTTGCCAGCTTTCCGCGCCCTGTTCGAGGATAAAACGAGGTGCCCGCCAGGTAGAGGGCATGGGTTGGGTGTATGAAATCCCGTGTGCGACTTGTTTGGCATTTTTCAACGCCTTCCCTCCAACCTGTTGTGCATGCCGTAACAATAATTCTTCTTCGTGTTGTCTCTGTCGCGCTATTCTGTCTTCTCCGGTTAAATTTTGGTTCTGGTTAAGGGCGGCGACTTGTTCCAATAAAGACTGCACTCGTTCCTCATCAGGTTTCTTTGTTTCTTCGTCTTTGTCATTATCTTTATTCTCTTCTGTAGGAATATCGTTGGCTCTTTCGGTGTATTGTTCTTTTTTGCGGTCATCTTTGAGGACTTCTATCGATTTTTCTTTATTGCCATCCTTGTTCTCTTGGCCTTCTGCGTCTGTCCCATCCGATCCATTCTTCTTTTGACTCGTAGCAGTATTCTCATTTTCAACCCCTACACCCCTTTTCTGCCGTTTGTCTCGTAATCGTTCAATTTCTTCGTGTTCCATCCTACGCTTTTGTGCTGGAGTAATAATAATCTCATCTTTACCGTTGTCGTCACCGTCGTAACCATTCATCATAAGATGAAGCGTGACGGCGTCATCACCGTCTTGTGTTTCCGGTTCTCGACGACGTTCACGCGCCCTTTTCTTTTCTCGCCATTTTCGGAGCGCTTCTTCATCTTGAGTTTCCATCGTTTCGATCCAGAGATGATTTGGTTGATCTCTCCTTCCCCGTGTGCGAACTAACTGTAAACAGACGAGGCAGGTGGGTTTGTGCTGTCGAACGAAAAAGGTTGTTCGCAGCTTGTACTCTACTACTACTAGGTATTCGTTCGTTGGTTGTGACAGCTATTGTGATTTTAACCCTACTGGGGTACACTTTATTCATCGAGCGATGGCAAAGCGGTATCCGTAAGTAAGGTTCTCCCTTACAGTAATTGGTTACTGCTGATCCCTTTTCGTTTGTCAGGATTATCTCTGCACACCATCAACCATCAACGTACCATGATAAGGAACGTGCGAAGAAGAAACCATTCAAGGAAAAGTTCATTTTACGTTTCTCTAATACTAGCCTTCGGATGTTTGTGTCGGCATACGGAATCTCTATCATCAAGGAGCAGGAACGCCGCAACAACGCAACGTCGCGCTGACTACGCGACGGCACGTCAAACGAGAATTTCTTTGGGTCACAACAATCCCGTCACTCAAGCAAAGTATCGGGACCTTCTTGAGAAGTATCCAGATGATGCCACAGCAGCATCTCATCTTGCAGCTACGGTATTGACCCCGTATTATCAGAGCGAAGTGGCTCGAAGGTGCGGATCGGTAGATCTCAAACGATTTCGACGTTTTCTTGTACGGGCAGGGTATACCACCCACCAAGTTGGCTTGGTTCTGGGCGTCCTACCATACGATGATGGAACGCCGCATCGATTATCTTTTGCGATGTCTCCTATATATGTGACACCGGCTGCCGCGGGGACACTTTCTCATGACGAAGTCAATTCAATTACACAAACACCTATCGAATGCCTTATTGCACTGTTCCTATTGGGTGCCACTGTCCCTCGGACACGATTACAAGACCTTTTAGGTCCGGAATTTTTGGATTTGGCTGGGTCGTTATTTCTCTTGTATTCATCAGATATCGACCCGGACAAACTACTGGCAACGGTCCAAATATTCCCCGTCCAACTGAGAGGCGCGGACCCCTCCCATCCTTCAGAGGAATCATCGTCAACACTGTACATTATGACGGACTGGCATCCTCGCGTACTGAGCCAAACCAAAGTGGCAGATATAGACTCAAACACCAATGATGAAGCAGTCATGTACGTTGGGCCTGACTCCATAGGACTCGTACAACAGTTTTGGTGCAACCACCCCCCTCCTCCCATGAAACTAGAAAAGGAGGACGAGGGTGGCGACACGGATAATTACGTACCACACGGGAAACGTATATTAGACTTTTGCACGGGATCAGGGATCCAGGCCCTTGTCGGTTTGGCAATGAATGGTAAATCGTATGCTACATGTGTAGATATCAGTCTCCGAGCTCTACACTTTGTCGTGGCCAATGCACAATTGAATGGTATGGATCCAAGTCGATTGCAGTTAATCGAAGGGGACTTGCTTTCGGATAATGGTCAACTTTGGATCCTGGAGAAAGACGTTCAAGGAAATGTTTGTGTGAAACGAGGAAAAGAAATGAAGCTATTGGGATGGCTCAAGTCCGGGGATAAATTTGACGTCGTATCGGCAAACCCACCGTTTCTCCCCGTACCGCCCAACCTTATGGTACGGCATGGAAAATTCTCGGACGGAGGTGCTTCTGGAGAAGAAGTGCTAGAAAGCATCGTGCGTATTTCGCGTCGAATCTTGAGACCCACGGGGATTCTAGCAGTTGTGTCGGAATTCTTTCTCGCACCGACAACGGTTGCGGACGACTCTACGTCTTGGACATCAGACTCTCTCCTCGATAGGATAGAGAAATGGTGGTTGGATGTAGGCACGAACGATGATGGAATCGAAGCCAACGCGAAACCGTGTGGTTTCTTACTCACAAACGAGTTCCCAATTGATCGAGAAACGTACGCCACAAGAAGGGCCGACAGTAGGGAAGAATACGATTCATGGATGGAGCATCTCGAGAATGTCAACATGTCGAGAGCGTCACCGGGTTTTTTGTTCCTCAAAAATGGGTGTGTCTCAGGAGAGTTGAAGCACCGCGTAGCTCCTCGGTCGCCGTTTGGGTCGCTCTGGACCCCTTCTAATCCAGACGCTACGACCTTCACTTCCAATGCGCTGAGTATATTGTACAAAAGTTAGCGTTTAGAAATTAGGAGATAGACCAGCAGCTAGCTAGCATTGCATTATGCCAATCGACATTTTTTCTACTAACCAAATAGATTGGCAAAAAGACCACCTCCACCATTGAGATTTTTGACAGCGCACAAAAGGTTCGTAGGGACCTGGTCCAAAGTACCACGATCACTTGGGAGTAGTGTTCGCGCATCATTGTCCGCCCATATGATTTTGTATCCAAGCTTTTGGTATAGCTTGACGGCTCCACGGTTCCTTTGTTCGACGTACAGGTAACATTCGTCGTATCCCCATTCGTCTCTGCAGTGATCTTCGACGGCTTTGACAAGTTCCTCGGCCAAACCACGTCGCCGATACGATCGACTTACGGCCAAGTTACTCATCAGAGGGGCTGTCTTTAGAACTGGGCCTTTCATGGCTCCATCGCGGATTTTATCAATTTCAACTCCAGCGCACGCAACGACTTCTCCTTCCTTGTTGCGGATCAGGAACATTTCGGATTGGCGTGAGGAGCCCCCGTAGCGACGCGAGAATTCGGCCAGTTGGCTTTGTCGCAACTGAGAGATCTGTTGGCCTGTCAATTGTTTGGACCCGCCTCCGACCTTGGCGGTCCAAAAGGCATCCACAAAAAAGTCAGCCGCGTCGGCAAGTTCCGTGCGTTTGCTCTGTGCGTCCGATACGCGCTCCAAAGTTTTGCCGCGCACGGGAGAAAAGATTGCCGTCAGACCAAAGGAGGGAGGAGTGAATGCATTGGAATATGATAGTACGAGGCAAAAACCGACAATTATCCTGAGGATATCAAACGACTGCATGATCAAGCGATGGCAGGGTGCGTTCACAGTCACACTTCACGACGTATTTGGGCTCGACAATCACTGCGTGAAAATCGCGGAATCGAGATTGTGTGCACTCTGGCAGACGGCTGGGCAAGCAGTCCAACCCTATGAGAATACGACGACGACGAAGATGATGATGATGATGATGATTCTGTTGCTGATGATGGTATGTTCTCTTGCGATTACTGGCAGTTGCGGTTGATGTGGTTTTGCCGTCACGCCGCTGTGTCATCATCATCTTTTGTCCGTCATCGGAAGGCGTTTCGAGAAAGCGAACGGCCGCGACACGTCAGTCACAAAAGATTCCGACAAGGGACGCTTGATAGTTTAGGCTCTTCATACTGTTTGTTCAACCAACACTTTACTACTCCGCATTTTCAGGTTTTAAATGCTCGTGACCCACTCTGCGAACCATTTACCGTCCATGATCATCACATCATCATCAACACTTCTCATTTGTATCAAAAAATCAACACGGGCGGCTATCCGAAAGGTCGAAACGATCCATCGATGAAATAACCATGAAAGCCGCACTGCTGTTTCTTAATGTACTTTACGCCAATGCATTTGTGGGACGCAGTTCCAGATATAGCGGATTCGGAACTGCGAGTCAAACAAGATGGGAACTATGCACTACTCGAAGATTTTCGACGGTGGATACTAGGAATGACGACGACGACCACAACAACAACAACAACAACAACAACAACAACAGCGCATCAACCACAATGAGTGTGAAACGTCGAACACTGCTCCAGTCGAGCATTGCGACTGTTGGTGCTGTTTCAATGCTCAGCGTCACACCCTCACCAGCAGGAGCATTTTCACCGACACCTCAAAAGTTTCCCAGACCACCCTACGACCGCGATTTGTACTGGCCCTTGGGTAAGATTGCATTCTCACTGTTGCCCTTGGCTGGTACCAGTTCTCGACGGGCCACTGTACAACAAGAAGTCATCAAAGATACGATATGGACTCATGATCAGATTCAAGGAGTCGTCAATGTCAATGTACCTGTTCGACAAACCGTGATTCGACTCAGATCAGGTGGATTATGGGTCCACAATCCTGTGGCTCCGACGCCACAGCTCATCAAAATGATGCGAGAATTGGAAGACAGGTATGGTCCCGTAAAGCACATTGTATTAGGAACGGTGGCACTGGAACACAAAGCTACTCTTGGTGCCTTTGCGTCGTACTTTCCGAAAGCAACCGTGTGGATACAACCAGGGCAGTGGTCGTTCCCTGTCAATGTTCCGATTGAATTGTACGGATTGGTACAACGAGGACATCGTCTGCGCGAGATCCCTGTCCCGGGTAAGCCCGCCACACAAACACGATACGAGAACTTTGCCAAGCAGGATGGGCCGCCTTCCTGGTTCTCCGAAATCGATTATGAAGTTCTTGGTCCGTTCAAGTTCAAATCTGTCGGAGGCTTTTCGGAAACAGCATTTTATCACAAAGAGACAAAGAGCTTGATCGTAACTGATACCGTTTGTTCCGTGACAAAAGACCCTCCCGCCATTATTGCCGAAGACCCACGAGGGCTGTTCTTTCACGCGCGTAATAAGGCAACGGACGAGGTGGAAGATACGCCCGAGACCCGTCAACGTGGGTGGAGGCGCATGGTTCAATTTGGTTTGGTGTTCTTCCCCGGGAAGATCAAAGTAAGCTCATTCAAAGAAGCGTTCGAGGATGCGAAGAATGTTCCGGCTGATGTAGCGAATCTTGGTGCCGATGCGGTTCCTGCCAAATTGTATCCTTGGTCTTGGCCAGACGACGAGGCTGATCAGGTCAACTTCGACGCCATATCTCAGGGTGGGAAACTTTTTTGTCCGCCAATCCTAACAAAATTGATTCTGGATCGTGAACCCGACGCAACGCTTGCTTGGGTGGATCGTGTCGTAAAGCGATTTCCGGAAACGCAACGTGTCTTGGCTTGTCACTTGAACGGTAATGTCAAAGCGACCGTTCAAGACTTTTCAGAAGCCTTTGATCCCTTGCGTAGCCGGCCAGGAAATTTGGTCCCTCAACGAGCCCTTGCCGAAGATCTGGCCTTGCTCCAAAAAGCGTCTGATTTGCTCACGCGGTTCAACGTCGTGGGTCCCTCGCTGGTCTGTGACGGAGAACCAGCGCGAGTTAAGGGACGTTTTGCACTGAAAACATCCTCGTAAAAGAATAGTCGTCGTTTCTTTTCGAAGCAAAAGGAAAGGTATATGAGCTAGACAACTGCAGTATTTAAAAAAGAAGAGAACAGGGAGAAAGAAAAATGAAAAAGGTGTAATCCTAAATTTAGAGTAATCGCTAGCAAAGCCGCGCAGTGTTTGCGCCATGGCACTTTACTTTTTCAGGATTACCCATGTTATTTAATCCAAAGCCGGGTTCACTGAAAAGTTCTTTACGGCGAAAGACGATCCACAACCACAAGCCGCCTCTGACTGTGGATTCTCTTTGACGGTGAAGGCTGATTTGATCATTTCAACGACGTAATCTAACGTAGCTCCCTTAATGAATCCAAGAGAACTTTCATCTACCACAACTCGCGCACCTTCCGGCCCTTCCCAAACTATATCATCTTCTTCCAGAGCATCTGGATCAGTTTCGACTTCAAATTTGTATTCGAAACCGGAGCACCCACCAGCATCAACGAAGACCCGTAGGAACAAGTCTGATGGTGGTACCTGTTTGCGTGCTGCAAGTCTCAATATCTGTTTCCAACATGCTTCTGTAATTATAAGATCTTCGTTGTTGTCTGTTGTGGGGGACGCGGTCGTGTTGTCCTGCGGTGACTTGCGTTGTTGGGGTGTTTGCGTTTGCGGTACGTTGTCCTCCGCCTTCGTTTTGGTGACCATCACCATCGATCGTGTTTGAACTACGTTGACAGAACCGTACGATGGTGGTGGATTAATCGTACCGGTGGTATGATTATTGTGATGAAACAAACCCACGGCTCGTTCGGCACTACCGCGAGGCAGTGTGCCATTGGTAATTGGGACTCGCGTTCGTAGGCGTCGTGACAGCTGCCCCACCGGTAAGGTACGAAAAGATTGCATACTTTGAGAGAGAAGGGAGAGTATTGTTTGGTGACAGTGAAATAAAAGCTGTTGGTTCGGTACAAAAGTACCAGTGTCAGATTGCTTTTGGGGTTTGGGTTTTTGGTAACAACGTCAACAACGGCAAGTATCACGCATTCTTTCGAACAAACTCCATTCACAATCATCGCATCCTTTTTCGTTCAGCTGACGTCAGATTATCCTTGTCCTTATCGATCTTAAATTTTTCATGGTGCCGTACCGGAATGACATTACGGTGCTCTTCTCACCGCTCACACACACAGACACACACATGCGTCCACCACAAAAAAAACAACACAGGTCAAGTGTCACGAACGACAACGAACACTCTCACTGTCAACACAACACGCACACACACATCGGCGCAACAGGAACTACCATGGGGGGTGGCCTAACCGACTGGCACCGCCAAAAGCGGAAGAAGGAACAGAAGAAGAATAAAGAGAAGCGTATTGCGGAACGAGATGCGCGTGTATTAGAGACCAAAACAGTTTCAAGTGTGCAGGAAGAAATTCGGAAATTGGAGCGACAACACAAGGTGAAAAAAGATGACGATGGGAATGACATTCCATTACCGCACGCTGTTCAATCGAAGTTGGATCGATTAAAGAAAGAAATAAAGCTATTAAAAGAAGCAGAAGGGGAGAAAAATGACAATACTAGTTCAACGACTACTAAGAATGCAACAGCAGCTGCCCTAGCCGCATGGAAACCATTGGACAATCCACAACTCTCCATTTATTACGATCCTGTCATGAACCCCTTTGGGGAACCCCCTCCAGGACACCCACGTCTGTATCACACAGCGGATGGAAGGACTACATTCAATTTATCCGATGCTGCTTTGCCTGGTAGTCGTCCCCGTCCTCCTCCCCCTCCTCCCCCACCAGCACCACGAAAAGGTCCACCGTCTCAACCAAGACGACCACCACCACCGAATCGACCGCAGCAGCAGCAACAACAACAACAACAACGTAGCATTTCGGGAAAGGAAGAAATGCCACTCGCGAAACAAGAACCCAATCAGAAAAGAAACAAAGATCAAAGCACAAATACAGAGAAAGTACTGCAAGAGCAGGAGGGTACCTCTAAAGTCCGTCTTGCTACAAAGACACCCACATCGAAAGAACATCCACGAGCCCCTCCCAAACCCCGAGTCGCACCTGACCTTCCTGCGCCATCAAATGCTGTGAAACGAGGACGTTCACGACTCAAGGCAGACATCTGGGCATCGACAGAAGAAATTGATTATCATCAACACACAGATGATCCACAGGCGCATTTGACGTTGGAAGGTGTTCAAGTTGTGGGAGGAAAAGACGAACCAATCAAAGAATGGTGGTATGAAGACCAACAAAAACAAATCCAGGGACCATTCCCTCATGAACAGATGATTGCTTGGATTCAAGCGGGGTACTTCCCTTCCGAAACACGTGCAAGACCTCGCCCGGATGCACCCTGGAAGCCCTTTCATCATTACCCCGTGATTCGTGCCGTTCTCAATGGAAGTAACGGGGAAGTAGTGGCACAGAAAGAAGAAAAAGAAATTTCCGTACAAGATCGAATTGCATCATTACGTAAAGAACACCAGAAAACTTCCATCGCGGATCGTATTGCGGCGCTACGTGGTGATGGGCCAAAACCAGAGATCAATGAATGTGAAACAGATCATGACGAGAGTGGAGAAAAAGATGACGATGCTCTCCCATCTCCATCCTCTCCTCCGGAGGAAGAAGGAGCAGAGGAAATACCAACTTATCCGGTTGTAGATGGTGCCTATGATGTTGTCGATGACAATGTCCTACCTCCCCCGCCCCCGCCGCCACCACCTCTCGAAGGCGGACCCACTGACGAACCAGCTCCATATGTCATCGACGAAACGGAAACGGAGGACGACGTCCTACCGCCTCCACCACCTCCACCACCAAATGGGGCTGAGGAGGACGAAGTTCCCGCGTATGCGATCGGAGAGTCCTCGGTCTACGAGGAGACAACCGAGAATCCCCTGGTATATCCCACTGTAGATTATTCTGTAGACACCACTTATCCTGTTGAGGATACACCTGTTACAGACGATTATCCGGTATTTGATGCTTATCCAACGATGGACTCGCCAGATACAGATGTCAAACCTCCTGTCAAAAAGAAAATAAAAGTTGACCGCGAGGTAATTTCGTTCCTGCCGACAAATTTACAAAAACGAAAGAAAAAGTTTTAAATGTCATCATTGTGCTTTGATCGGCTTACCACTGAGGTTTACACAAAAGGTGCACCGTACAAATCTTTCTGCGCCTTTACTCTCCGACAGCACCTCTAATGCACCAAATGGCGGGAGGAAACTTCGGGTTGTTAGCTTCGGAGTGCGCGTGGAGTATCACCTGCTTGATTGAAGCCGACGTGGAGATTGGTGCGTGCGTTGCATCTCATTCGCTCGGAGAATAGCAATGCCAGTCCGGCGAATGATATCACAGATAGTTCGGGCTCTAAAAGTATTCATTCCACAAATTGGAAAGCCGAACCGCCGGAGACAATTGTAACCTCTTCAGCCTTCTTCCCACCATGATCCGCTTCGTTTACTTCGTTTTGCTTACTGGAGTAATGGTATCTCTTTCCTCTGCAGATGATTCGCCCACTAATTCTCCATCCGTGACGAAAGTTGGAGAAATCAAGTCAGATTATCCTTCTATCGTCCCTCCTGTGTGGCCGGAGAGCACGAGTCCGCCTTCTCCTGTCCCTTTGTGCGATGACGATGTCTTCGAAACTTACTCCTCTGTCCAACCCCTCATGGCAGATCAGCCTAGTTCATTTCCAAGTGACTCTCCGATTTCAGTTTCTTTAGATAATCCAATCAAGTCCGATTATCCTTCTATAGTCCCTCCTTTGTGGCCAGAGAACACGAGCCCTCCTTCCCCTGGTCCCTTGCACGACGACGATGCCTTCGAAACTTACTCCGTTGTACCATACTGGTCAGCATATCCATCCCTCGCACCTTCCACGGTCCCGTCAGCATTCCCGTCAGACCAGTCAAGTTCTGTCCCCTCGGATTATCCAAGTTCTGTCCCCTCGGATTATCCAAGTTCGGTTCCTTCGGATTATCCAAGTTCTGTCCCCTCAGATTTTCCGAGTTCTATCCCTTCAGATTATCCCAGCGTAGTTCCATCTTCCGATCCATCGACGGTACCGACGTCCTACCCGTCGTACAATTCATCTAGCGCGCCGTCCGTTTCGCCCGGTGATGTGCCGTCTGTCATCTTGAAAGCTTTGGACGGCTTTGTAATCGCCGATACGCCGGAACATGCCGTAACTCAGGCGTCGGCTGTCGAAGAAGGCATCATCTCTGGTAAAGGAAAGAATTCGAAGAAAACCAGGCGAGCTGCCTCGAAGGAGCCAAAAAAGTCTCGTAAAAATATGGGATTGTTACGGAAGAGAATGAAATAAAGATGCGACGAAGGGCCCTAAACCTTATTTTCGCTCATGAGACAGACGTTTGCCACACTTTACTTCAGTCATTTAATATACGAAACTACTCGACAAGACTTTTACACTACTAGTTGGCTTCGAATGTGCAAACCACGCTTCGTTCTCTTCTTCTTTTTTCGACCTGACTCTTCCTTCGTTCGTTTTTTTGACGATGACTGGTACACTTCAAGTGATCCAATGTTCTGCAAGCAGCAAACTGGCATCGGAGGGTGCATTGCACGATAGCTTATGCGACTGACAATACTTCCGGCAACTGACGTATTGCGTTCTCTGTAATTTTGCGACTCGCTTTTCCGGTGACACTCTTGGTGTAATGTCGAAGCACCACCATCTCCAAGCACGGAAACGTTTTCAGGGGATTCTTGTTCTGAGCCGGCAGGAGTTACATTGCTTTGAGGCACGGAGACATAGGATGGCCACACATGTCCTGCCTCCTTCGCAGCTTGGACAGGTAACGATGGTTGTTCACCTGAGTTCACTTTGGGCGAGTCGTCGAAGGCAACAGGTGAAGTTTCATTTGCGAATTGACCATGGAGAGGGGATTGCACATTCCATGCAGAAGGGCTTGTTGACCACCCACCGTGTATCGCTTCGTCGTTGCTTCCACTATGGTCTTTTTCTTCATGCTGACATACCAGATCTTCGTCATGGAGTGCTCCTATCTCCTCACCTTTTATTTCTTGCCCGGGATGGTTCTCTTCATCCAAAGCTGGTGTACCAGTATCCAGGGGAGACTTATTTTCTGCCATAGTGTCCGAAGTTTCGTGAACTGGAACAAGTTGGATTTCAGATTGGTTTTTATTCTCTCTTTGACAAATCACAATTTCGTCTTTCTCGCCTGCATCGTTTTCCTCATAATCTTTCCTTGGTCCATTTTGTTCTCGTGCGTCGTCTTCCCACATGTCATTGCGTGTATCTGGATTCGGAACATTCTCGTCGGGATGAGGAGTTAGAACCGGTGAATATTCCGATTTGTCAGAAATTGAGTCACCATTGCATTTGCATGGGCTCCTCTGGGAAGAGCAGCCACTGCGCAACCCAGTTTCGGAATCTAGAACTTGTTCGATAGACGACGGGGTCTCGACTTCGGATTGTTCCTGGCGACTACTGTGTGATGTCATAGATGCACAAGTTTCGGCAATAGAGCTTGAGTTGGAGAGCGCATTTTGTCTATGTTCCGAATCATCATAGTCGTAGCCGATATCTAGATCAAGATCGAAGCCACTGGGAGGGGGGATGGTGCCTTCGCAGTGTACAATGTACCGGGGCGTAGTTCCGTGTATCTTCCCGTCTGCGGAGGGGAGCGGGATAGGAGGAAAATACGTCCGACCGAAGTCCGGATGCCAGTAGTAAACCTTTTCGCTTCTTGTGCACACAGACACTTGCCAACCAGGAGGTAAGGGTGGGTGCAAAAATGTTTGTCCACTTGGAAACCGAATGAAGGGAGCGATCTGCTTGAAGCCGGCCCGTTCTGCGGTGTATGTGTGCCTCTCCAAATAGCGAAGAGGATGAGCAAACGTTGACCCCTGCGATAATTCGTCGTCTTCTAATCCTTCCAGTTTGTAGTGACCTGCATGGCTTTCCAAAAGCTGCACTTTGTCTTTAATTGAAGAAGCACTTCCCACCCGCCCCTCCATAGGAGCCAAAACCGAATAATTGGATTGAACGGTTCGATTCTCAGGAAACGGTGATGTCCCCGATGATTCCCTATTTCGACATTTCTGTTCCGCAGAAATAAAATACTCACTCCCCGAATGGTCTTCCCCACCTTCTTTCACTGCTGATTCGTAGTCAAAGTCCTCCTGTTGTTCGGTAGATGTATGACGTTGCGAAACATCGTTGGGAGATTTTCTAGGTTGTGGTGCTTCGTGTTGGACAGTTTCCCCCAAACATTCTATCTGGCTTAAGCAAGGTGATTCACGAAGCGACTCTCGCCGAACATCATTGCTCTCATTTCCCCCCTGGCTGTCCTCAGAAGTCGAGTCCTCCTTATTCTTTATTTTCGAGGATGGCCCGTGATCCTGTTTGGCTGGTGACATTCCGTGATTTTCAAGACTGTACTTACCAGAAGAGGATTTTTCGTCCTTGTTTTGTGAATGGATTTTACTTTTTCCAGAGATAAAGACACTATCCTCAACTAATTTTGCTAAATGAGACTCTGTATGTTGAGATGAAATCGTCCGCTCCTTTGCTCCCCTCTTCGTTTTCTCTGGCTTCGTAGATTCTTTTTCAGTGGATGCATTTGAAAGTTCAACCATTCTTCTAAACTCGCGTTCAATTGTATTACGACCATGGATGGGCGAACCACAGGATTTTGTTCTCACTGGATACGCTCCACTTTGTAAACCTTTTATGGCAGCGTCAGTTTGAGCGTACAAATTGCTCGAGTCCCTGGGACTGATACGAGGTTCCGTGCGTGGTATAACTTCGTCTGTGACCTTCGGGGAACCACTTGACACTCGTGGTTTCGCTTTCATTTTTGTCATTTGTGGACGCCCCCGATCTAGTTGCGAGTTACCATGAGGTGGTGGGAATTTGTGCCGAGGTGGGACGGGAGCACATGGTGGAGCCTCTACGTCGTTTTCAGTATTTGTTTCAAGTGTCAACTCGCTTGTTGCATCTTCTTCGTCTTTGTCTTCTTCTTTTGCTTTATAGGGATTCGAAAGACCTTTCTTCATAGCACTAATTATCACTGTCTTTATCGAAACCGGTTCATGACTCTTCTTGCCCGAACAGGTGTCTTCACCACGATCGATCGGTTTTTCCTTCGATTCTGCCAGAAGTGCCTGCATAACTGCTGCGTTATCGGGTCGAGTCGTTCGACATTTAAGTAAATCTTCTTCCGAAAAAGGTTTACCATGACTCGGTGTTGAGGGCGGCTTGAGACTTGCAAGGACACTTTCTTTATTCTCTGTCATTCCAACTTTCCCCGACGACGAGCTTTTTGGGCTACTATCAGATGCCATCGGAGTTTGGAAACCCTCTACAAGTTGGCTGGGCGTAAAAAGACAGATTTGACGTAAATTTTCTCGTTGATTCTTGCATCCAGCGGGGAATGATTGTGCTACTATCGGTCTTTGACTCGCCGCTGGGTTCGTGTTTCGCGAGGGGTCTGACGCCAATTGTTTGGAATCCATAACTTGTTTGCACTCCATTGGAGTCTTGTACAGCACCTTTGAGTTTTTCCCGAAGTTATTTACCACCAACACCTGTCTTGCCACAGCTTCTCCCGGTGAAATGAGACTTTCCTCGTCCGAAGACAGATCCATGTCATCATTGTCGTAGTGATGTTGTCTTAGAAGTGTGTCAACCGCCACAGAATTTTGTGCCAATACAATTGAGTTCGGGTTGCCATGATTTTGATTTCGAAGAACGGGTGTCGCGGTTTTAGATTCTGCTAACAAATCGTTAGCCGCAGTCGCAGGTTGTTGCTGTCTGGGACCCGCCGCGGTTTGCTTTTGCTCGGGCGAGGAAACTTCTTCGCCTTCTTCCGCAATTGTTTGCAACGAGGGAGGCACCGTTAAGGAAGTTCTTTCATTTTTCGTGACTTGATGTTTTGGTTTCGTAGGACGCTTGATGGAGCCATCGTGTGGATCGTCGTATCTGTCTGGTGGTCTCGGAAGAGCGGAAATCGTCTGCCGACGCCGTCGTTTGCCTTGGCGACTGCGAGAAGTTCGCGATGTATCCGAGTATACCGATTCATCTTCGGTATTTTCACCCCTTGTCGGATATGTTCGTGCAGCTTGTTTCACTTTTGTGGCGGCAGTCTTGTTTGCTTCGATCCGTGATGATGGTGGTGCCGGGCCTTGTACTGTGACATTGCTGACCTTGGGTGTTTTGGTTTGACTGGTAAACGGTACAGGTTTCGATAACCGTACAGCTGTTGTGTTGTGAGTAGGCTCTACTCTTTGTATATGCGTAGATGTTGAGTCATTCGCTTTCTTAATGTCACTTAAAAAGTCGCAATCTCGGTCGTCCAAGAGGGGCACGACACGGCTTCCTCGACTGCCCGTGCTGTTGCGACTACTACGAGACGACAACGAGGAGGAAGGTGAAGAAGCCTTTCTTGGCAACTTGTTCTCCACAAGCTTTACGAATGGTTTACGTTTTGGCATCTCGTATACGTCTTTGGTAAACAACCAAAGGATACTTCATGAACGAAAACCGTGGACATTGCCTGATCCTTTGCAGAAGGGATGAACAGAAGAAGGGGGTCGGTGTAGTTTTCTAACTATCGACATGCAAGTAGGGGGAAACTTCGTTCCAACGCGGAACAGGAAAAGATATTAATAAAACGAAAACGAACCACGCCGGCCGTCCCACGCGGAACGGAACGACGGCCGAATTTATGTGACAAGAGGTAAGGTACACAACTATCCTATTTTCTTGGACCGTTGCGACTACCTAGATTGGTTTCGATCGCAATGGAATTCAAAGTTCATTGGCAGTCGATTCCATTCTACCAAGAAAGCGAGTGAAGAATTTTGTAAATATGAAATGAATGTACGATAGAATAGAGGCATCAGAAAATCCTCTTGCGGTTTTGGAACACCACAGCTGATCCCCTATCGTCTCTAGCCAGCAAAATCTGAGACTCGGCTGCTGTAGGACGCCGCGTCGGAAAGACTCGAGACATCCGATCCATTCTTATTTGGACAGTCATCAGGGGAAGGAAACGAACCGAATGGAATGGCAGGCCTGGCTTCAGGACTCTGCTTGTCGGTGACGGACCAAACTCGGACGTCGTCGATGATGGCTCGCTTGGAGGAACTCGCCTCGTTTCCAGGAGACGGATACATCTTTATTGGTTCCTTCGCCTTTGTCTTCCGCGGTGATACTGGAAGTTGACTTATTACACTTTTACCATTGAACTGCTTGTCTTCACTAACCGTTGATTTTCCAACAGTCCACCCGGGATTCTTGAGCGAAGCCAACTCTAACGTTTCGCTTTTTGTCTTACTGTTTGTCCGCTCAATTTTTAATTCCAGCGTACTAGGTAGCTTGGAACTGCAGCCACCAGCGACTGATCCATCTGTTCCACCGTAATAGGCACTTGTGACAGCCGAGCAATCTCCATTGCACAAGGAAGATTCCAGAATAACCAACGGTAGTGATGATTCGGCTTCAACAGACATTGTCGGGAATCTTTTTTTCGTTTTCTTCTTTGCAATTTTCTTTTTCTTGCGAGTAGCATCTTTCCAGGGAGTCGTCACTTGGGCTCTTTCTGATGTAGCCTTTGCAGTTGCTTTCTTTTGCGCCTTGAATATTGTAAGAGGGTGACTCATATCCAAGCTTGAGACAGAACAGGAAGATCGGACTGAAATTGATGACAGAGGAGGTGTCGATCCTACAAGGCTACTCGAAGAAAGATTTTCATGCTTGGCATTAAAAGTTGGACTCGGTGGCGACGTCGGGACTTCCGAGTTTCTCGGACGTCCGTTCACCTTGACTTCGCTTCCAGAAGTTAGGGCTTTACTCGGAGAAGTCAGCCTCAAACTGGTCTTTGCGGTCATAGAAGAATAGGTCAAAGCAGAAGTCTGCTCAGGTACTAAAGGTGGCACTTCCTTCTTTTGTTCGATTCCGTTCTCTTTTCTGATTGTATCCGTTGCCGTGACAGTCTCTTTCGTCTTCTTTGTTTCAAGAAGCTTTTTCTTTGACATTGCCTTCTTTTTCTTTCCATCAGAGAGATCTGGACTATCGCCTTTCTTTGTGGATTTCCGAGGAGAGTTCCTGTAGTTGTTTTCATCGATACGTCTTGCAGTGATTTTCTTTTTCACTATCGTCTCGGCAGGAGGCATTTTCTTAGGCGAATTCGCTCCTTTCTGGGTTGATTGTATATGGAGATTTAGTGCAATTGTGTTGTCGTTTACCTCCCCTTTTTTGTCGGGTGTGACTCTTGCGGGTGTCTGTAAATCCGTTTTATTTTTTGATACGAAATTATTGATGATGGTCTGCGCTGATTGTGATACTAAGGCATCAGTAGAATCAAGGAATCCAGAGGGTACCTCAGCAGTCCGTTTAGGACCAAATGGTTGTGTTGGTATCCCAGGGCTGGAGCTTAACTGTAAGCTTGTGACTGATTGCTTGGCATTGATGGACGAGAGAACGGATTCTTTCGACTCGTCTAATATTGTCCTTCTGATATTGGGTGATGTTGGAGAGCACTTATTCCCAGCCGTGTTTTGGATCATACGATTCGAGCGCTCGGTGGGAACACCACCCTCTTTTACTGTCATCTTCGATAATCCTTTTTCAACAGAATCGTTTGAGTGTTTGTGGACAATTTGTTGCTCGTCCGATTTGATGACTGATTTTGAGGTGTATGTTACATGAAGCTTGGATCCTTCTGTGTTATTGGAGCTATTCTTGTTCAGCATTTCAGAATCGTTGGAGAAATCGACTCCTTCACTCACATCCGTTTCAAGTTGTACAACAGAATCAGGGCTCTTAATTAACATGCCCCTGTCTCCATTTGAACAAGGTGATAGACTCGGTATCTGTAGTGCCGTGATTTCAATAGGCATCGGAGAAGTCCTGCATTTGTGAGGCAGCTTGTCGTGACATGGCAGAATATGTTGCAACACGTCCTTTTCCGCATCATTACCAGGGAATGCTCGCCTATCCATTTTTTCAGACTGCTTGGATGTTCTCGTCTGCAAACCTTCGGTTCTATCTGTTTTGGTGTCTTTTGGAATGGAAGGTCTTGAGCGGTCTGACAAAGATTTCGCCTTTGCAACACGCTTAGGCGACACTTGTGTTTGGGGGTACACTACTGGTGCTCGTGGTTTGGATTCATGACATCTCATTTCGGGTGAAAGTGACCGTACATTAGATTTGAATTTTTTCTTAGGGCCTTTATTTGCCGATATCACGGGATGGTTGTATGGTCTCGCTTTACCTTGTGATTCAAGCTTGGCTTCGGCATCACTAGGCGCAAACTCTGTCAGAAGCGACGTTTGCGGCGACAAGGTTCGTCCATGTATTCTGGGACGATGTTCAGCAAGCAAATCTTTGTCAAAAATCACAACTTCCTTGGAATTTGTTGGAGCCGAGACATCGCGGACCTTCGTGGCAGGTCCCTGGTCTTTAGCTCTGTACGTTTTGCCAGATCGACAAGAATTGTCGTACAGATCAATATCTTCGAGTCCAATGGGATCCTTTTTCTGCCTTTCAGTATATTGGTACCTATCATTCGTTGCTTGTAAAACCCTTACCCTTTCATTTTTCAGACGTTGTGATAGACTTTCGCTCCCGACGGCCTCCTCTTCGTCATAATCTGATGCGGGATTTGGTGCCGGTCTAGTCGTCCTGGACAAATCGAGCGACCGTGCTGTTCTTGCAATGAAATATCTCCAATTCTTCCACAAAAATTGAGGCTTCGAGACCAGATTCGAGACATGTTTACCCTTTCGGTCGTCGACGATATCGCCTGCTTCCACATGACCCTCGACAGGCAGTTCGTCAAAGGCTTGACGATTTTCGATCAAAGACCGAACATCGGCCTCTGACGGGGGTCCAGTTATCGTTATGTTCTCTGGGATGTATGACCGACCCTCAGCATCCACGTGAGGCTCCTTGGAGCAGGACCCGAGACTGTGTTCCATGGTAGATGAGTTATCGTTCAAGTTGCCCGCGACACACACTTCTCCACTGGCAGGTGGACTGAGGGACGTCACACGAACGAAGAATGCCTGAATTCGAGCAGACGTCGGGCTCAAAATCCCATTAGGGGATCTCCATGTACCATTAAGTTTTGTATCCGATATTTGTTGTTGGTTTGATCCGACGAAAATAGGACTTTCCGTGTCATTCATGGTATCTTCTTTAACGACCACTATTTGATTCTGATTTGATTTCTTTAGGATGTGGTCGGCATCATCTTGGGAAAAAGAACGATCTTGGTCTTTTTCGTCTGATTTTTTATAAATTTGCCACATCCATTCAAGCAAGTAAACAAGCACGACTATGCAAAGTCCCAGGAGAATCCAGCCAAATGCAAAGAGTGCATTGTTTCGATTGTTTGCATCATCACGATGACTTGAATGCATCGCATGACGTGAGGGATCTTGAATTAGTTCTCCTTCCGACATGGTCGCAACAACAGTTTTATCATCTCTAAAACAACAACATTATGATATGATGATTGACAGGTTTCTTCTAGAGCTTCAAACTAGCTTTATTCGGCGGCCAAACGTTTAAAAATCTCTAGTGTGTCTGTTGTTCTGCCCATTTTTGTTGAAAGAAAGTGTTGGCACGAGGTTATTAGAGAAGTCGGGATTCGATGTGAGCCGAATTCGTCAAAGAACCCCTTGGGTTGGTGTACATCTGTTTCGACAGAGTATGGGGTTGCGGCAGTTGTCCTTGGACCAAATTTGTCGAACGCTTGCGAAATTAAGTCGATCTTCTGCTAACACGCCAAAGAAAAGAGGAAGGAGCAGCCGAGATCGACTGTGAAGATGTGCGACCGAAATACAACTTTCAAACCTCAAAGCTAGTGCAATGAATAAAACCCTTGGTGCCACGTCAGGCTGCGTGGTTGAGTCAGAATTCGGAACAGCCTATTCTGTTTTCTCACTGTTACCGGGACTCTCATGAATTGTCGATCTTGCAACTGAAGAGGCCCAACTGTTTTGCCTTTCCCGTAGTGCATCATGATGCTCCTATGACTAGAGAATGTGGAGAAAACATCGAATGTCGATGTCGGTCAAAATGTACAAATGTCTCATTCCGAAATTCTTCCCTGATTGTGAGTGGCATGACCTCGAATTCCTTCAACTGTTGACGGCCCAATTCGCAGCATATTGCCGGAAGAGAACCAGGTGCTACCGTAGTTACTTCATCGTGTCTGTCCACGGGGACATGGCCATATCACCCGCATCCGTCCAAGACCGAGAAAGTAATTTGTAACGATTACCTGTACACGGTAAGGAGTGGCTGTGACCTACATTGCATAACGCATAGATATCAACTGCCATGTCGTTCCTCTTCGCACACGGAGCCGATGTTGTTTCGCAGCGTACACGAAAACCGAAGCCAAGTAAGAGGATGTTCAACGACGATAAAGACCGCAGTCTTGTCGAAAGCGAAGTGTGCGTGAAAACCATGGACGACCTTGTCAATGGCCTTCGCAACAACCGATTGCGAACACTCTCATTGGGATGGTGCGAATCAGACTTTATTCGATCGGATAAGTCTGTGGCTACGCTGGAAAAGGCGTGGCAGCGCAATAGTTCCGTGACTGCTGTGTCCATTGGCTTCAAGATTGGACAGACGAGCCATTACAAGATCGTGGAAGGTTCAGTCGAAGGCTCCGTTGGTGTCCCAGTACACATACGTAACAGACGACTCTTATGTCTAACGCTGGATCGTCTATTGGCGCAAAAAAGTTCGCACTATCTTCTCTCACTCCGGTTGGTACTGGATGAATGGATCCCTGAGCACTTGCTGCACGCTGTGCTGAAGCAGAATGCTCACTTGCAAGCGATTGAATTCTTCGGCGTCACTTGCCGTACTGTGATACGCTCCAAGACCACGCAGTCCCTTCGTTCGGACAGTGGGTTCACCCCGGCTGCGGAGAATAATACCCTCTCGATGCGATCGGAATATGCGGCAGCACCGGTAACGAAGCGACTCCTCAAGAAAAAACGGCGAGGTGTTGCAAACATCAGCATGCTCAAATCATCTGCAGGCACAGAAGGAGAATTTAGGGGAAGACGCACCGAACCTGTGGATATCGTATCCGTTGTCATGCCTCATTTAGTACGAGTAAACTCGCCGCTCAAATCTTTAAAACTCATCGATTGTGGTTTGGGCGATGGCGATATTTCTTATCTCGTGAACGCAATCCAAGGCAAAAATTTAACCACACTCTCGGTGCGCTCTAACCGGCATTTGACTGGCACGGGAGTCATGGAACTGGTCTCAACTCCGGCCGTTGTTGAAGAACTTGACTTATCTCTATGCGATTTCAATTGCTTTGACGGTGCGGCCATCGGTGCAGCCGTGGCGCAGCGAAAGACCCCCCTGAAGCGATTGATCATGTGCGGAAATTACCAATTGGATTCGCACGGTCTCGTGGCGCTCGTGCAACCCCCGGTACTCCAGAAAGTAAAGGCGTTGGACTTGAGCTACTGCGAATTGGGGGATTCTCGTACCTCGCGAATCCTCCAGCAGATACTCGCATCCCACGCCACGCCAACAATGCTTCAAGAAATCAAACTCCAAGGATGCGCCGTTACGAGTGACGCCGCCCGCCGAGCTCTTGTCAATCTCTTGGCGGCACCGCATTCTCGTATTCGACGCTTCATTTTGAATGATACAGTGGAAACAGGAAAGTACTGGCCTACTAAAGGTTTGGAAGAAGTTGCGACTGTCTTACCTTTGAACTACGATGTCGAAGTATTGGATATAGACTTTATGAATACAACCCCCAACGCCAAAGCTTGGGGTCTCATCGAACCCTGGTTAGAATTAAATCGTTTGGGTCGCCGTGTCGTGCTCTCCAGTCGGGTTGTCTCAGATGCCGAATGGATTCAAGGAATTTACAAGGCATCGAAGAAAGATCTCAACACACTTTACTGGTTTATTCGACACACGACCGAGCGCGTTCGTACCAAGTAAGAGTATGCTTCTCATACGAAGATAAGGCGCAGCGCTGTTGTCGCTGTGCAAGTATAAAATGCAATGCCAATTGTGTCACTACAAAATGTATTAAAAGTGCTATATTCGCACCAATAAAATACAATACATTGTTTCTTCGGCGTAAGATTTAACTCATAAAGCCCTTGCGAATCTTGATCGTTTTGGTTTTATTACCTTTTACCATGTAGCCCCACCCTCGTACATAGGAGTTGTTGAGTTTATACTGGCTGTTGAACGACCGCGAGAGTAGTACCCAAAGAGTTGTGTTTGAACGCAAGAAAGCCAAAGCAATTATGTTATCAGCATGGCACTGACGGGAAACACCCCAAATATAATTGTAGTTCGTAAGGCCCCAAAGAATAAGAGTTCACGTTGTAAAATTCTGTATGACTTTTATTAGACTCTATACGTATGTATAATTTTGACT
>Ga0051981_10000271_pt1 | contig 24492 bp, 15 predicted proteins | sample CryGey13umfilter_3_FD_59644 | JGI IMG/M metagenome (GOLD analysis project Ga0051981, IMG submission 59644) | Groundwater microbial communities from aquifer in Utah, USA - Crystal Geyser 4/10/14 3 um filter | ecosystem: Environmental > Aquatic > Deep subsurface > Groundwater | place: USA: Utah... | reverse complement strand
CTGTTGTTGGAATATTGTTACACCAACCGCGTTCCATCTCTTGGTGTGGAGGCCTTCAAGGTGGCCGCAGAAACGAAACTCTCAACGAGAGATAATCAGGGCAATGTTCCACCCTTCCCACTTACCAGTGGGGCGAAACGATGGCCGAATCGTGGAGAACCTACGGTCACTTTTGACATGGCTCTAGCTACTTTAGAACTGGCCGAAGAGGCTGAATTACCGCGACTTTCTCTTATGTGCGAGGTGGCCGCCTCACAACTTATTCACTCATCGAATGTTGTCAATGCACTTAATGTGTGTTCTCGAATCCAGAAAGAGAATGGAAAGCAACTGTTACGTTTGCGTCAAGCTGCGATGGACGTTGTGCTTCATGCCAAAAGAAGTGTGACAGATAAAAGTGTCTTTCGCCATGCTCTTCAAGAAGATTCAAAGCTACTTGTCCCCACCCTTCTACAAGGGCTCGTACAAGCTATGACAGAACGCATGGACCGCCGCGATCTATTCGCACACGAAAATCGAAATTGGCAGTCTGGCGCTTACGCTTATTTTGATCAGTGCGACCGCGACGACGATTACAAGCGAGCTCGAGAACGCCGTCAACGTCGGATCGAAAGGCACCCAGAAGGAGAGCAGCCTGTCCTCGCAGAGGAATACGAAGCAAGTGCCGCGCACAATTCGCTGAAACGCGTCCGCCGGAGCGGGCCCTCATTTCGGTCTGTTTTGCGACGTACCGAAAAGCGAGATCGGCGAAATTCGCACTAATAGATCATCACCGTAATTTTCCACTGTTTTAATCAATTTCTTTCTCAAACAATTTTTTTTCGCCGTGACCATGCGCTGAAACAATCTTTGTGGAATAATTAGAGTGTGGCACTAGTTTCTTTACATGGTCTATTTTTTTACACAGTCGCCTTGGAGAGATGGATAAGGTGCACGCCCTGACTATGCGTAATCGTCAACGTAACATTTGACCGCGTGGTTACGGTAAGGTTGTCGCAGTTTGTGGAGCGCACGAGCCTCGATTTGTCGAATGCGTTCACGAGTAACCGAAAACCGGCGTCCAATTTCCTCCAGTGTTTTGGCCTTACCATCGTCCAAACCAAAACGCATGCGAATCACCGCCTGTTCCCGAGAGTTGAGCGTGCAAATCAGGCGGCTGATGTCATCCTTAAGCATTTGATAAGAAACCTGTTCGACGGGTTGTGCTTCACTATCACTCATAGTTTCTCCCAGTGTCATACCACGATCACCGCCACGGCCCCCTAACCCAGCGGCCGACCCTTTGCTTTTGCTTGAACGCAGCTCTTGTTCCATAGAAACAGCTTGTTGCGACACTCGGTTCAAAAAATCGATCTTCTTCACAGTTAGTTGCGGAGAATGAGCCGCAATTTCCTCTGTGGAAGGCTCCCGCCCCAATTTTTCGCGCAACTCCACTTCTAGTTTCCTAAGTGCGGCCAACTGGTCGTGCACATGGACCGGGAGGCGAATGGTACGCCCCTGATCGGCAATGGCACGCATAATACTTTGTTTGATCCACCAAGACCCATATGTACTGAATCTAAATCCTCGTTCCGGGTCAAACTTCTCACACGCACGTGTTAATCCTAAAATTCCTTCTTGCGCCAAGTCTTGGAACGAGAGTCCACGACGTTGATATCTCTTCGCAATGCTCACGACCAAACGAATATTGCTCTCTGTCAGAGCTGCTTTGGCGCGAAGCGAACGTCTTATTTGCTTTTTGAGATCCGCAACGGTCATGTTTTCTTCGATACGGTTTGCCCATTCTTGATAAGTAGGAGGGCGCATCAAGTCCGTTTCTAGTTGTTCGCGTACAGCTTCGTATTTTAGCAAAATTTGAATTTCACGAGCTAGGATGATTTCTTCATTCTTGTTGAGAAGTTGGTGATCACACATGGATTTCTGTTGGAATGAGATGGTATTAGATAATAGATATCGCACAATGTGAATCAAAATTTCACTCCGAAATGTCTCCAATCAGAACGAGCAACGTCGAGCCAAAACTTACCATGTACGAGTTGATGGAATCATATCCTGTTTCTTTGACCGAGGCCGACACTTTTAGTTTCCGAATACCTTTATCTTCTTCCATGAGTTCTTCAGCACTATTCACCGGAGAAGGCTGCTGTCTGGGTAGAACACTCCCCTCGACATTTCCCAATAAGTCGGTCTCGGGTAACAAATTGCCCGCCATCTTATTTGCCTTGTCTAACGATTCGTTAGAAAAAGAGGCTTCCATCATGGTGGCTGTGATATCTTCTTGGACCGTCCATTGAGAATCCAAAACAGTTGAAGTCGATGAGAACCTTCTCATTGCGGTGGTTCTGGCTGCTGGCGTTCCAGACAACGGAATAGTCAAACCGGAGAACCCTTTCACCGAGGAGACCAGCAAGAAGGCAAAAGCTGCAAGTGATGGAGGCAACGACATGATATGATGATGGTAATGAGAGACTGGGGTGATGAAATGCCAATTAATGCAAATAAGAATGTACAAGAACGAAAACAAACAGAATTCTGTGGTAACGGGGGTAACAGTGTGGCGTGTGTATCTTTGTTGGTTGGCAGACGCCTTCTGATTGTTCATCTGCTGCCAGCGGATGATGGGGGGCCATACTATTTGTGTGATGGGGCATGTACGTGTAGACTCATAACCCAACCAAAACCTGACACCGGCGACGACGGGCGGTCGGCCATGCATCACGGTCCAACAGCATCGTCCCTTCGGTGACCATTTAATCTACCCATTTCATTGTCATATCTTTCTTCAATGATTCTTTTACATCGTGCAATAGTCTCAAATCGACCATTATGCCTGTCCAGTCTGAATTCTTTTTTTTTGGTCGAATTCAACCGGCCATCAAAAGTTCCCCCTACAACCACGTTCCACGTTAAATCTATCCAGACTCGTATTATCTGAGTTTCTTTCGTTGACTTACCTGCTCTCAACCCACGTAAGTGGTAATATTGTTTATCATCAGTAATGGGCAAGAAGGGACGGGACGGCATGATGGAAGAAATGATTGTGTAAATTATATCGGGGTTTGGTCGTCCAAACGCGTCCCTTCTCGAAGAAAAGGCTTCGTTGAAAATTTTTGAATTCGAGTTGCAGGATTTTGTTGATGGCTCCGGCAAGCATGGGACGGTTGTGCCTGTGGTGATGGGCGACCAGACCGTGGTGGTGGAGAACGCTGATGCAAGTGACGTTTGATGGGCTCGGAATGACTCATCGAATATGGACTCTCCGCTAATATAGAGGCGACGAAAAGTCTGACGCATTCAACATGTTGACTATCAACTTGATTGTAGATTTCGTAATTTTGTGACGTGGAAGCACGGAAAAAAGAGCCCGCTCTTTGGACGATGAGCGCATAAAGGAGTATCTTTCAGTCGCACTTGTGAAATTATCCCCTTCGTTGGATAGTTCCGTGCTCATGAGGACGAGATCATTTTTTGACACTATCTGAAGAACCCAAGTCTGAAGAACCCAAGATACCGATGTTGTGGAGGTAGTGTACCGTGCCTCTACCACTCGTAAAGAATAAAACAGCTTTATAGGCGACGCTGCAGACGTGACGGTTTCGGATGTGTCATCAGACTACCACAAAGTAATAAAGGCACACTTATTTCAAAATAAATCAAGGCCAAAACCTTTATACATCGAATCGGGGTTGGATCATCGTCCTAGCCCGGTCCAAAAAGAATTGACCTTCAAGTAAGTAGTGCACACTGCATGGATAGATTATGAGCTTACGCAGGTTATTGGCGTGTAAGACCCTACGTGAATCAAGAAGGCATTCATATAATAGATGAAAACAGCAAAACTTCCAGCCTGATACTGTTTGGGTTCCGGACATCGACTCACCGAAATGTCCTCGGTCGTCTTTGTTTTCTATTATGTGGAAAACAATAAAAATAATGGAAAGGAGGGCAACCAATGATTCACATAATTAACACACGAAGTCGGCTGTGAAATTTCTTGAATTTCAGAACTCGTGGACAGGATTGGGCAATTATATTCTCTCGCTCGGGAACGAATTTATTCTTTTCTACATATACTATGATTTTGCAAGTACGAAATTGTTTAGTATTACACGCACTCGTGACAACCTTGAGCCGGAAAAGCAATCCTTCAAGAAAGTTTGTCAAGAAAGTCAGGAAATGCGCTGAAATTTCCGGTTCATAATATTTTGTACATGAATCTTGCAAAATCAATAAACAAGGTGCTCTCGAGCCTCGCACATTGAAAAATAGGTAACTGATCCAGTCGAAATGGGAAATAATCAGATTCAATCCCTTCTTCCGCTCAATACCATGATGCGTTTGAAGGAGGTGAATCGCGAAACGAGCAAAACTTCTCGTACGATATTGCTTTGTTTTGGCCTTGCACTCCTACTCTCCATGCAAACATTGGATCATATTCCGCGCGTCATCACGTCGATAGAAGTGCCTCCATCGGATCCTGGCAGGGCTTTCATGCGTCTCGGGAATACTCCTAGCATGGAATCTCACAAGGACTTGACAGATTACTTATTCGGACCCGACAACTATGGCAGTGGCTGTAGTCCGGGTTGTGGTTGTCCACGTACTCCTAAGGATTGTAAGTGCGACGAACGGCGATAATAGTCGGTCGTTAGTCATCAGTCATCAATTTCGCCCACAAAAAAATGGAAAACAAGTATACACCTCTCTAACTTTGCCTATGATTCTTTATAAGGTCCCCAATGGTACAGCATAAAAGCAATCGAAGAATCTGCTTCCATCAAGGATCCTAAGGCGTTGGCTGCGATGGACGAATTATTGGAAGCGGCCAAAGGCAGAGCCTACAAAAATTGTCAGGGTAGTCAAGTTCAAAAGAATGGGGGGTGGTGTCTGACACCCCGAGAAAACGGTGATGAAAACAAAATCAATTTTCCTCAAGGCGTGGAAGTTCCGATGGCACAGTTTCACGTAAAGGCTTCGAAACGAATCGTCGGGGAAATCACCAAGCTCATCAAGAACGAAGGCGTCACGTCCATTAACGATTTCGGAGCTGGTATCGCCCAGTACAAGTCCGCCGTCCTAGAACGGTATCCTGACTTGGATTACCATGCCTATGATGGATCTGGTAATGGTGAAGAGTATACGACGGGTATGTTGTCCTACTTTGATCTGACCATTCCGCTCAATTTGCCAGTCGCCGACTGGATCGTATCCCTTGAAGTCGGCGAACATATCCCATCCAAGTTTGAAGGCATGGTGATCCGGAACTTGCATCGGCACAATCGCAAGGGTATCATTCTATCCTGGGGTGTTTTGGGTCAGCAAGGTCACGCACACATCAATAATCATTCGAATGAATACCTTATCCGAGTCTTTGAATCCCTTGGATATACCTATGACGCTTCCTTGTCAGAGCGTTTGCGCGACCCCAAAGACAATTACCGTTGGTTTACTAATTCGATCATGGCCTTTCGCAAAAATTCGAGCCACTTTTTGGAGGCTTCTCCCAAGGTAAACGCGTAAGTCGGTTAGTTCCAATGTGGAAAAGCAGTAGCGATACAGATATCCAATAGCCAGTGTCCTGCGCATTGTTCTACCGTATGGATTGAATACCAGGCAAGACAAGTTTCCCATTGTATGACTAAACAAATTCTTTTGACAAAATAAAAAGATGCCATTTCTGATGTCGTATACCCTAGCTAGCAAAACCGAATTTAGGTGGTGTATGCGCTATTTTTATACAAAGCGTAGTAGAGGTAACTGTAAAATGTGTCAATCCCGTTTGGTTTTTCAGTAGTCTGAGTACCAGTACCGCTAAAACTAACTTCTACTCCTCATGACAACTTCAGAAAATGTGTGGATCCCATACCCAAAGATTTGCGAGGAACTTTTCGCCGGATTCAACTGGTTTGCTTGCATGTTGACTGAGTTCGTCCATGTTAGCGTCGGGCAGCATGTTATAAAACAGGACTGCCTTGCCTTTTTTTGGCAGGACGGTAATACCGTCGTGATATTGTGCATTTACGGCGCGAGGAAATACGGTTTGACCACCTTCGAAGTTATCGTTCAGGTAGAACAAGATAGTGGCAAAACGGGTTGGTTGGTAACGATTAAAGGCAGGCGGATAAACAAAATCGTGATGCGCCGTGTATTGCTCGCCCTTTTGGTAACGCACAACCTGCAGTGATTCGGCGAGAGAGTGCTCGTGCTGGTGGTAGTCGTCTCCGACCGGTTTTTGTAACAGCGATGCATCCATTTTGAGTAATTTTGCCGCCCGACGGTAGATACTGTCCGTCACATTTGCCACATCGCGACCAAGCCACGCATTCGACGAGGATCTGGTGGACCGGTCCTTGGTTTCCTCCGCAGAGCGACCGGCTTGGAGCGAGCTTGGTGCGAGGCCTGCCGCTTGCGCCAGGGCAATCAAATCATCACATTCTTCATCTGATAAAAAGCCTTCAATGGAGAATACTCGTGGAGTAACGGACACGACTTCGAGTTTGTAATTTTTGTCGCGTGTGGGTAGATTGTGTTTTTGTCCAAAATATGTGGCTTTCCACATTTCGTGTACGGGGAGTGGACGAGGAAAGTGTGCCAACCAATGCCGGCCCGTTTGTACCAGATAATGTCGCTCAAATTCGCGACTCAATAATTGAACTGACAACTTGTTGTGATCGTGATTTGTCACACCTTCGGGCTGAAAGTAATGGATAGGATCGTCCGCCGTTGCCACCCATCGATCCATGTGATGATCTTTATCGTGCAAGGGCGTCACGGAAAAGGATTGTCCCGCCTTAGTCGTGGCGGTTCCCAATGACTCGTACGGCTGAATAGTGCCGATTAATTTTTGTTTTTGATTCGGGCCATCCCAGAACAAAAAGATGGGTTCCGGGGAAAGGTTCACTACCTTAACGGCGAATCCTGTAAAGGTCAATTGCGTCGGCGACAGTTTGGGTGCACTTTGTTTGACCGAAATGGAAGCCTTGGCTTCATGATCCGGGTACATACCGGCAAAGGGCGGTGTTGGGTAATAATACGCCAAACCCTTGATAAAGGAATGTTGACTTAACGACGACTGAGTCAACAAACACTGATACATCATATCTTCTTCCAAAACAGCGTCGACATCGAAGTTCGGTTTCAACACAGTGGAATATTCATCGTCTTGTAACGCGTCTGCTGCCACGTGCAAGGCCAGTGCCGGGATGAGTCGTTTGGGGACATGAAAATCAAAGACATCCAATTCTCCACCATTTGCTTCCATCCGATTACAGAACGTTAGATTGGCCATACGATCATATTCCACCAAGTGAGCGTGTTTCTGTTGACTTTTGATCGAAGGAAGTTTGACGGGGGCCACCGCAGGACTAGTATGAGGTAACGATGCCGAATGAGACGAGACGCCGTTGCTGCTGCTGCTGCCGCCGCTTGGGCGGGTGATGGAGTCAATTGACACGTGCGTGTATCGATGAGCCACAACAGCTGCCACTATTGCAATCAACACGGCAACGATATGTTGCTTCCACGCATCTCGTAATTCTTGCCAAAACGAAGACTCATATTCTTCTTCATCGTCTTCGCGGTCGCTGTAGTTGTTGTTGTTGTTGTCTTCTTCTTCTTCTTCTTCTTCTTCTTCTTCTTCCTCGTCGTCGTCTCGACTACGAATCCATTCGGGTTGAGGATCAGAAGGATCATTCATGACAGCCTTACAAACCATTGTTCAAAGGTCTTGTAAACTTGCAGTGATTTTATTTGCTTTATTAAATAATAGCGTTAACGGTAAGAAAAGAAGGCGTTGATAGGAAGTGATAGGAAGAGAGAGAAGTCTGGAGTGAGGACCTGGTCCATCGTCATTTGTGTAGGTAGGAGTATTACTCTATCGTAACCGTAAAGGAGACGACTCTTCTCCGTTCCATGTCACAGTCGAACTGGCTGGCGATTTATGCATTTTTTCAATCTAAAACAAAACGATTTATTTATTTATTTTGATAAAATAAATATTAATACCATTTTGAGTCTAATATTTATGAATATATCCCAAAATATCTTTCAAAAACTCTGTACTGCAATAAGTACTTTTAGATGATTTTTAGAGAGAGAGAGAGAGAGAGAGAGAGAGAGCGACAACAACCAAACGAAGTAGAGTAGGAGTAGCTGTCGTCTCTTGTACGGCCGATAGTAGAGTAGCACTGATTCCGAAGGACTTAACTTATGCGTATCAAATCGAACCGACGCAAAGTGTACGTGGGAGGGCCCCAACAGAAAAACCTGTCAAGCACCTTTATTATATTGGTGGTAGTAGGCGTGGGTATCTCTGGCTTTGTCTGGCAGTTATTGTCGGTTGTATCCTCCTCGTCGTCATCCTCCTCATCGTCATCCTCAGTGTCTCCTCACAACCCCAATGTCAGGATTGATTCCCAAAGAGGAGGACCATTACCACCCCCCACGCAATCTCATGAGCGTGTACTCCTCACCGCACCGGATCGCGGTACTGTTGTTTCGACGGACGTGCGCGGTAATTTAGGACCAGGATCCGTCATCTTAGAAAACCGGACGACGGATTGGTTGAAAGACCGATGGCAAGCTGCATCCGATATGCACGGGACCGCCATCAAGGGAACACATTGGGTGCGGGTATCATTGGGCCGCGCGGTACAAGTTCATGATTTTCTATTGGATTGGGAAACGGCCCATGCAGAAGATTATCGTTTGGAAGGTTGGTACCATAATCAAAGTATGGTAAATTATTTTGATTCTCGACGAACCGAATTGCGATCTTTGCGATCATCGCATTCGTTTGGACAGAGTCCTGGCGTGAAACAGAAATTGCCTTTACATATTATTCACGAAATTGAATGCCGACCTGAAACAATGTCGGCCGTGGTGGACGAAATTTTCCTCTTGATTCGGAAACCCTTTCACGGAGGATGGGGTGTTTCTTTGTGGAGATTTTTAGCCTACGGATACGAGACTACCAGATTTTTGCGACGTGAGATCGTCGCAAAAACTAGAGCAGGGGACGACTTTTCCTCCATGCGCCTCGATTGATCCGGGGATGAACAGACAAACAGTGACACGGAAGAAGGAATACCAACCGGTCACCTATCGGTTTTGACTGATTATTTCAATTCCCATAGAGTTGTCGTGCCTTATTTTATGTATAGTTTTGTCACTGATGATAAACGTCTTCACTCTTTTCGAGATTCAAGTTTTACCAACGTCCCTTGCCTATACAGTATTTGGAAGCTTCCAACGAATGATGTAAAGAATTTCACCAAGAACGAAAGGATTGACGGCGAAACAGTACCCCACGAGGTGTTAATTCTAGTATCAGGGGATCCTCACTCTTGTATTGCAGGTTTTTCCCTCGGTTGGCCGTTGTCGGTGGTGTGGTCAGCGCCAATCACAGAGATGCACCGAACTTTGTGTGTCTACTTCTTGGGCATAGTCACCCAACATGATATCACGTGAATTTGTCGATAGCTACGTGGGATATTTCCGACCCATATTTTTATCAATGATGAGAACCGAATGAAGACTACACGGTGTGCACCGGAGAATCGCTGAATTCCGGACGCAGATCGTTCCCTTCCGGGCACGCTACTACGGTTTTTTCTTTCTTTTTTGGTATGTCTATGTTGGCGTTCTACAGCCATACACGCTTGGGGTTGCGAAGCAAAGAGGCAAAGAAAAGTGACGCAAACGAACAAGATGACGGTGAAAGTTCAAACCACGCTTTAGCAAGACTCGTATCCGTCATCGCTCTGGACCCCTTGTTTGTCGCATTGTGGATTCCCGCGAGCCGCGTACGTGATGACCAACATTTTCCAGTCGGTACTGCAGGAGGTGCTTCGCTTGGATCGTCTCTGGCTACTTATTGTCACGGCTTGTGGTCCGACTAACCTTAACCAGAAGATGCGGCTAGAATCATCGGCCAATGCCTCAGGTTTTGAAAGATTTGTCGTGCTTGTTTGTCATGTTTCCAAAAAATCATGAAGTCTACCGAATAATAAACTACAATCATACTTTACCACACTAGGAAAATATCAGTATGTTTAAACAATGCAGTAATGAATTTAGGCTAATCGCGCTAACTTGTCAGGTTTGGCGCATCGGCCCCAACCAAAACGCCTTCCCCAGGTTGGCGTTCCCTAAGCCGTCGCTATGGCTTCGGCACCTTCAGTCTTGGCAGGTTTCATTTTTTCAACGGACTCTCCCTTCTCGGTAGGCTTTTCTTGACCCTCCGTGCTCTTGTCCGACTTGGCTTCAGATTCGTCAGAAGGATGCGACATCTTGCTGCGCTTCAAATGAGCATTACCAGGGAGTTCCATCCCACGTTTGCGAGCTGTCTGCACGAACGACTTATAGTAGCAGCGGATACGATCACGAATCGCAACGAAATTGAAATCTTCCGGGTCAAACGCATAAGAATGCTGATCAGCGACTTCCAACAAGCGCTCGGTCAACCAGTTATTGTACTGTTTTTGCTCCGCAGTGTAGTTCTTGGAGGAATGTTCCAAGTAGTCATCGCGATTGGAAATCAAAAAGCGTTCCAACTCGGGGTAATGCTTCCACGAGAATTTCTTACGAAGAATAGTCTTTTCTTCCGCAGGAGGGTGAAGAGGACCATAAGGAGAAACGTAAGGAGGACCTGGCGGCGGTGGTGGCGGTCCAGGGGGGCCGTCCCGCCCCATGTAAGGAGTGGTAGGTGGGTACCACCCTTCATGGGGTCCCGGAGGTGGAGGCCCTCCGTATTGATGCGGAGGAGGATAGGGACCGCGACGCCACGATTCTTGAGAATTCAAACTAGCAGATTCTTGCGAGTCAAACGAGTGACGTTCCACTACATGGGGATATGCATAAGGTCCGTAGGGTCCAGGAGGGGGCAGCGGTGGGCCCCCTTCGAATCCATGTGGAGGACCATACGCATGGTGAGGCGGAGGAGGGCCACCAGGAGGTCCGGGCGGGTAGTACGGGTAGGATCCATGAGGCGGAGGGGGGCCGTAGCCGTGATGAGGAGGCGGAGGGCCGCGCTCATCGTACACAGCCATATAGTGTGGTGGCATCGGAGTGATAGGCTTGGGACCCGAGCCAGCCGATCGTCGAGTACTCGCGGTGGCAGTACTGTAATCGTCGGCTCCACGAGGGCGCTTCCATGAGACTTGAGTAACAGAAGGGTTGGGTGTGATTATGGGACTGCTGCGAGAGTTTTCAGCGGGGACGGTGGTGTTGGCCCCACGGCGCGCCAATGGGGATGTAGGAGGCGCCATAGAGGCCGGAGTAGTCTTTGGAGTGGCAGGGCTGGATGGAGCTGCTGATTCCTTCTTTTTAGGCTTTTCACCAGGCTTCGTTTCCATGTCCGAGCTCACCTTCGCTAGAAGAGCCAACGGGTCACCATCTTTCTTTTCACCATCTTCTTCGGAAGCCTCGTCCGCTGGAGGCGGTGTTTCCGACCGTTCTTTGCGTGGAGGTGGTTGCCAAGGAGCAGGACTGTCAGCCGCGGGCTTGAGGTGTTGCCTGTGAAGTACAATCGGCAATCGACGTCCCGGCGAGGACATGGCGCTCTTGGGTTCTCGGATGTCTGGAGACGAGTGCGCGCTAGGGGGAGTGCGCGAAAGATAATGTCCATGACCACGGAATCCCCCTCCTCGTCCTCCACGATGAGAATATGCTTTAGGAGGACCTGACGAAGGAGGTCCAGGAGCGTAATTCGTCATCGGAGGGCTGTACTCGTACGATGGTGTAGCGTAAGGTGCACCATATCGTGGAGGGGGGCTTGGAGGACGGTCACGACGAGGTGGGGGCCCGACAGGAGGAGGAGGCGCGTCATAGTAATCGTAAGAATGGGACGGAGGAGGAGGAGGTTGGAAAGAAGAAGGTCTTCCACCATAACCATGCGGGGTTGGGGGTCCGTACGGTGACTCGTAGTGCCTTTGCGCATAAGGAGAATGTTCATAGGACGGAGGCGGTCCGTAAGACGGATGAGGAGGGCGAGTGTTCACTCCAGGGCCTGATGCAGACCACTCACTTCGTCGTGCCATTGTAGTTTGTTCTGCTGCGATGTAGTACGATATGGGAGTGGGAGTCGTGTGGCAGTCAGTAATCAACGAGCGGTGTTCTCTTGTGACTTCGGCGTGGGTCACTCACTAATTTGGAGGTTCGTCTCCACGTTAGGCTTGATAAGGCTGGTTTTGAATATCAATCCAAGATGATCTAAGTAGTAAAGAAGACTAACAGACTCCTTGACTTCCTTAGTTCTCTTTTGGTGACAGCGTTTGTACCGCAGTTTGTCACAGTCAATTCGTTTGGCTCGTCCGTCGAGTTTTTTATGATATCGTTGGATGGTGAAGTCCAATCGAAACTCGAGATTACCCGCTGAACACCAGATTTTTGTTCGGACGGTTGGAACGTTGTGTTTTTAAACGACTCACACTATAGGACGTGAAGTGGAAGACTTTGTGTCTCCGTCCAAAGTACTATAATCGTTGGAAGTACGCGGATTTGATTGAGATTAAAACCGACTATACCGTATCCATGTCTGAATATTAGATAAGGGAAACTCGAGAGCCCGCGCGGCTTTGTCTTGATTCAAATCGAGACAGTGTTTAGGGTCCATTCTTGGGAACATTGAATCTTGTGGAAGTTTAAGTCTTGCAATTTGGCGGAGCAAGACATCAGTACAAGAACCCGGCCGGGACTTCGACAAACGATCCCGCGAAGAGTATTCGAATTCGGTTACTTGGGCGCTCCCATGATCACCCAAGCCCACGGTTTTATCCAAAAAACAACGGCAAAGGAATGCCAAGACTGCTAACCAACGGAACATCCATATGATGGCTTACACCAGATAGCGTTTTAAACCATCTGCGAACGACCCTTTTATTGTAATGAATGCCTAAATAATAGTAATTGTACTCGTATTATGAATGAGTTTGTTTCGCCTGGAGTCTACCATTGAGCTTCCTCCGCTTGGGTAGCTCGGGCCGTTTCGCTTTTCCATAGCTCGCAGTCTTTGCGCGCCTTTTTCCCCACTCGCAAGACCCAATCCATCGTCAACAAGGTTCAGAGAATACGCCATTACTTGGGATTCCATAGGAGTATAAATTGCTACTCCAGTGTAGGCTAGCGTCACACATACAACAATCCAATCATCGACGCCGCCTCCTCCTTCTCAGACCTCTTACATAGAACAACATCGAGCTCTGACATTGTTATTTATCATAACACTATTGCCAGCTGCTGTTCTCTTGACATGCTGTGGTCGTGACGAGCGGCTATTACAACGCAACTAATCCTTTGCAAATATGTTGTTACGAGCAATCATTAGTGTCTCCGTAACATGGGTAATTTTAGATGTTGCTTCCATGAGAAATACGGTAGGAGTAATCCGTAGCTTCGTAGTCGAAGCAAGGTAGAGAATGCGTAGGGTAGTTTTCCTGTATCATGACGATCTACATTAGGTACAGAGTTACTTTTCCCGGGACTTGAATTGAATATTCGAAACGGCCGCTTCTACTCCAAAGAAATCCCCACCGAAGAAGTTGCACAACCGCGAAAACGGAAAAAAGAGAAGCAAGTCCAACACATACCCATCATGGACGAACAAGAGCAAGGACTTGTCGAAATCGGACAAGACGGAGGAGGGGAAAATTTTAACGTGACTCTGGACAAGATCTCTAATTTGCGAAACAACGGACTGAACAAGTTGACGATACATTTGGAAGATGCCGTCGCGAAACGAGGCGCCGTTACGGAAGCACTTGTGACTCGTCTCAGTCGAGCAAGTTTTTCCATTGATCTGAAGTTTCACGTGGGAAGAATTTCATCGCTAGGAACTGATATCAAGTTATGGATTTTCCAGGATTGTGTGGATACGTTGCTTACACTTATGATGGACAACCCAAGGCTTGTTGTGCGGTCGTTGAACTTTCGTGGATCCGTTTCGCCGACCCACGAAGTACTCCTTGCATTTGTCAGAGCGAAACGCCACAATTTACGAGAACTACGCATGTTTGACTTCGATTCGGATGCAATTGATGGTGAAACTTTCCTTTGCGAACAAAAGCTATTCAGCTTTTGTGTTTCGTCGGCCTTCTTGCCGAAATTGTTGAGAGTTGCAGACGAAACCCCGGGTCTATTGACTTTGCGCAACGTTCGGGAAGTGCCCTTGTCGCTGCTACGGTACTTCTTGACGCAAGGTGCATCTATTCAACAATTAGAAGGAGATTGCAACATGGCAGATATTATTGAGGTCTCGCGTCGCAGCACGAGTACGCGAAAACTCCTACTTAAAAGAGGCACTCTCAAGGTCAATCCATCGTCCCCCGTTCTAACCTGGTATAATATGCCAAATCCCGTTTCCGATTATTTTGATCTATCCGAGCTTGTACTCCACGGGACAAGAATTCACGGAAATCTGGATTCTTTCTTCGGTATATGCGCAAACTATGTGAAATTAAAAATGATTTCCTGCAGCCTTGAGGACAACAACAACAACAACGCTGAAAGAGTTCATATTTTCCCAAAACTTCCTTGCCCAGAACTGACGTTCGACATGACAGAAGAAGCTTGTTGGTCATTATTTCATAAAGTTCTGGAATCCCAGGTGGTACTGAACTTAACGGTTATCTTGCCAGATGTGAATGAAGACGACCTTGATTTCGCTCGTTTTTGTCGTAACTTGACGACGTCAAATATCCGCACACTGAACGTTGCGTTTAATGTCACCTTCACGACAACCACGCCACTTTTTCTTGCCAGTGTTGCTGAAATGAAGTACCTCGAAAACTTACACGTGGCTCAGGCGGTACCACATCCTGGCATAAGTTTCGAAAGACTAAGGGTTCGTCCCATCGCTCGTTCTCACAGCAAGTACTTGCTGGAGGCGGCGAAGCGTCATCACAAGTTGCGTTGGCTCAATGTTTCATTTTTTGATGACAACGAGGGCGAAGACTCGTCGTCGATCATAGCTGAACTTGAACACCATCTCGTCTTGAATCATGTTGGAGTCCATTCCTTTTTGACGGCGTCGGAAGATACCATGCCACACGCCCTGTGGTCGGACGTCCTGGCTCGTGCAGCGTGTTCTGATACTCCGGATGCGCTGTTTTCCATTCTCCGGAATAAATTTTCCCAAGTCGGGGCGTATGATCGGTACGCCCAAACTGACAAGGCTCCCAAAAAAGATTCGGGAAAGTTTCATGCATGGGAGACACCTAGACGCTATGGTGATTGCTACGTCTCCTTAATCTTGTTCAGGTCGGCAGCGTTCAAGGCAACAGCGCCAGTGATGTTCCTTTTCTTGATTACTCTATTGCAATCATATCGCTAACTTCGCGTATAACGTATGCGATCAAGTCGGTTGATATCTAAAGCAGTCTTTTCTGACAAAAATCAACAAAGTTTTGTTGGGCATGTCTCCTTTTGTTTCCAATGTGATTGCTCGGAGTATAAAAAATGTAATGCAAATTCGAATATTAATTCTCTGTCCTATTAGATAGATGTAAGCATACTTTTTGTGCATCATGGATCATGGAATGTAAGTGTAGATCCATCCCGTGAAAATGCATGATAAAACAAAATAGTTCATCATGAAGTACCTAGGTAAGAGCAATGCGTTCGAAGTGTCCAGATGGGGTGGGGGATAGGTACCTAGTTCGTTGAGACCGTCGCGGATAGCGTACAGTACAACTTACAGTTACATTAGACCAATCGTGGCTGTCCGCCAAAAAAAGGCTATTATTCGTTGTTTGTAGACGGATAGCATGGCGTCATGGCTACCGTCTTCGATGATGACATGGAGCTCAACATCCACGTCAGCGCGAACAGCACACTATTGCCTATTCTCAAAATCTCGTGTCACGTTCACTCGAGCAGCTCCAAAAAAAAACGCCGGAAACAGTTGTTGAAATGCCTGATTAGGCCTCGCAAAAAGCCTCCCACTGGCACACAAAGAGAAGCTGCGGACGGAAAGGAAAGGTTGCCACTACGTCTCACTTTCTCTATTTCAGATATTTCTCTCCTCCTTTCGGTGAGTAGGTAGACGTTCGTTGATGATGGAATTACCTGACATGGCATTGAAAGTAAACGCTTTGCTGTAAGGCTTCTTAGCGCACGTTGCTGTGAACGACACATGCCCTTTTCCACAAGTGGTAGGCCCTGTTTCGCGGGACACGTTGCAGCGAAAAAAAGCCTAAACGAACCCACTCTAGTTTTGGTCATAATATTTGAAAACAGACAACTTGTGTTGGAAGTAATTGCTCCTGAGTCCTCGTTGTCGTTTGTATCGAATAGACAATGACAACTTCGTCTCTCCTGACTGGACCTCTCATCACAGATTATCACCTTGGATTTTTTGCAGGCAAAACTCACCACTCCACATTTCCATCCTCGGCGAGCATCACCGATAATTCCAGTCACAACAGCAGCAACTCCAGCAGTTCGTCCACTGACAACGAATTCACTCTTCCCAACCCTAAACCACTTGGCACCAGAAGAGTAAGCTTCAGTGACCTCAATTCATTCCGCCTCGCTTCCCGAAACATGTCGCACGGAGAAGGACGATCGCAGTCCCCCGATGGTAGCGCCACAAGTGGGGGAGGAAACAGCAGCGGCGGCCACACAACCAAAACGGGGCGCAAGGGTGATCCTCGTATGCATCGTGCCGTGTCTGCTCGCTTAAATGACCCGAATATGACCCTGTTTGAGGCACTCAAGGCCGGCGGATTTGATTATCCAGACGACAACAACCCCAACCATTTGGACGGAGAGAAGATCACCTTGGCGCAGCGCAAGAACCAATTATCCCGCCGCCTCCGCATCGCTCGCCGGTCCGATGCTCACACGAGATTTCCAACTCCCTCGGCTAACGAAAACCAAAACAAATTTGAGAGCCTGGTGGAAAAGCAAAAACAGTCCTTTCAAATGATGCAGCAAACGATGGAGTTGCAGCGACAAAATTCGGGGCAGCAGTTTGCCGCAAACGGCTTGAAACGCGTCAGGAGTAGTTCGCAAAACCAGAATCCCGGATCCGCAGACTCGCAGCATCAGAGCCCGGACATGGCTGCTCGAAGATCGCTCCTTGAAGATGACGAAGACAATTCGGCACAACAGAAGCAACCACCGCAGATGATGGCCAAGTTCCACCCGAATTTCCAACACATCCTAGTCCCACCCACAGGATTGCATTATGCTCAGTCGGCTCCTTTTCCCAGCGCCAATCAGCAACAGAATGCATTCAATATGAACCAAGCCGGGGGCATGTTCTTTTCCAATGCGGGTTTCCAGATCCCCAACATGTCACCCGCGGGCGTCGCCAACGGAGACGTAAACAACACCGTGGGCCAGCAACAGGCTACGGCCGGTGCTATGCAACCGGCGACTAACAGCGCTAACATTTCGGGTGTTGCGATGCGTAGTCTCACCAATACAGCGCAAAGTGCTGGTTTGTCTTTAGAACAGTTGGCCCTGGCTTTGTCGAGTACGCGCAACCTGGCACAAGTTGTCCTGGGCAACGACGATGATGCGAATCCTTCGGAGCAAAAGAAAAAAAAGCAGGCGCTTGCGCTGCAACTTTACCAGCACGAAGTCCGTCCCGTTTATTCTAGATGTATGCTCTTAGCCGGTTTCAATTCGGAGATGACCTCGGAAACCTCCAAAGAGTACCTCAAGTTTGCCTGGAAGGCTTGGCAAAAGGAGGGCCGCCGTCTCCGGGACTTGCTAGAAGAAAATGATATGCTCGTGGACGAGGCACCTGATTTCGCCGCCACCGATAATGGGTCGAAGAAACCACCCTCCAAGAAAGCCAAGGCCAATCCACCTGAAGAAGTAGAAGTGGACAACACTTATGAGAACGGGGCGCATAGTCACGCCCATTCGCATGCACACGAACAAGAGTGTCACACCGAAGACGGACGCCACATTCACCGTATTGAAAAGTGCGGCCACAAGGCAATCCTTCATCAACCCAAGGACGGTGAAGCACATATCGACTTTGTCGTCGGCGACAAGGTGGAATGCTACGAAGGACTTTCCATTCAACGAGTAAATTCTAAATGGCACAGTCAGTACCCTTGCGACAAGTGCGAGCCTGAATCTTTGGGTGAACTCTCCGACATTGACCATCAACAGCAACAGCCGTCGCCTAAGGAAAATGCACCCAAGGTTCTGGATTTGAGTTCCATTGATTTGGGAACGGATGAATGGAATGTTGACTTTGTGGATAGCACGTTAAACTCACTTGTTCGTTTGGGGGAGGGAAACAGATCTGCCGAATCGAGTCAACCTGGTAGTGTCTTTCCGCTGGACGGGGACATGGGAAATACCAGTGTTTAAATTAGGGTACTGTTGCTGTATCCATATTGTTTTATCCTAGTGTGTGAATTCGAAATTAAAACGAATGGACAACATCCGTAATCTTTGTAACGAATCGTTTATATTGTTAGAATGCCTCCCCTTCGGCAAGCTCGTCTACATTCGTTGTCTCCCCACCAGCTCTTCCTGCGTTCGTTTGATTATCATCGTTGTCGATCACTGTGGATTCATCTGACTTGATTATTTCGCGAGCGATGGGCAACCATTCGTTTTCGGGATCTTGTTCTCCTTCCACTTTGTCGTTAAAATATGTTTGCACCAACGTGGCCAACTCTTCCCGCGTGGATTGCAGCCTACGTTCGGCGTCGGGGACCATTCGTGTCGATTCTTCCCAAATATCTCGAAATCGTTTGGCATCGTATTCATCTTTCGTAGGATCTGCTTCTACTTGCTTCCACTTCATTTCATTCTCGGTCACTTCCTGCCTATAGTGTTCTACTTCTTTGATCAACCTTTTGATTTTTCGTAGGGCAAACAAAAAATGATTGTGAGGACAGGAAAGAAGAGAGGTGACAGCAATCATCAGACCCATACTCATGTGTGCATTCCTATATCGTCGTTTTAGATCCTTGGTTTGGCGTACCTTTGGCAGGCTTTTGTTTTAATCATGAGCTGCCGACTCGGATCCAATGGTGTCGGATTGCGTGGCATTGTTGCTGTCGTTCAATTTTCTTTTATTTATTTTTATTTTCCTCCTCCTTCTTCTTCTTCTTCTTCTTCTCCTTGTAATAGGAGTATCAAATTTACTTGTTATTTGTAATCTTACTTTAGGTGTGTATTTCTGTGTATCGTATGCCAAGGACTAGAATAAGAGAGTGAAGAATGACAACGGGAGGAGTGCGATTGACTGTGAGAGGTTGTTTCATCGAGAGAGGCAAAACGAATAAAACAGTACCTGCCAAAACGAACGCTGGATCCTGACGTAGCGAGCGGCCGTCAAAACGAATTCGAAGAGGCAAACCAAAACAAAATTCCTACCCCTACTCGGTAACTCCAGTAAATCAGTTGGTGTGTCTAGTACTCGTGTGCCACAATAAGAAGTATCAACTTCGCCGCCCAAAAGCACAGCTCGCCTCTCTCTCTCACTAACTAATTAGCATTCTAGGTTATTCTAGGTAGAGAGAGCTGCAACTAAGTGTAACATAAGCATGCGAAGGTCGTAAAACGCTTTCATTTTTCCGCTTGCACAGTGCGTTCCCAAGTGTATCGACCTCTGTTTCTCCATTGTGGAAAAGTAGGTATGTTCGAAAGGACTATCGATGAATCTTGCGACACGATCACACCATTGTAACATCACGTGAATATTTACCATTTGACCTATCGGACGTACTAGGGTAGATACACTTTTTGATACTTACGTACTATTGATTTTGAAACAACACAACAACGATTTATTGTTCCGAAAGTTCCATTTGCTGGACGGCATTGCGCAACAAGGACCAGGCATCGCCTCGATCAAAGTCGGGGTTTAGACAGAAGGTGGGTGGTACTTCCAGTGACACCCACGCATCTCCGTCCTCTACGGAATCGAGCAAGTCCTCCAATTCCTTCTCCGAGAATTCACAGTGATTGAAGAATGCCTTGAAGGTGTCTGTACAGCCCTGGTCGGTTTGACAAATTTCCAGTGCCTTCTGCCATCCGCCTTCGTACAGTCCCGACATGCCGATTTGCGGACGTTCTAGATCGTCACGCGCGTGCAACAGAATAACCCCCTCTCCGCCCTTGTCTCCGCCACGGAACAGGAAGTTTTCCCCCAGGGGATTTTCCACGACTTGCGGATTGTGGTCCATCATTTCCCTGAGCGTAAATGGCGTAGGATTATCCAAGATCAATCCACGGATCAGATAATCGCCCGATCCGTCGTCGGCATCGCCCATGGCGTAGACCAGGATAGCCGATCGGCGGTAAAAGGTGTGGAATTCGTGCTTGGGTGCCACCAGTACGCACCCCGGGCGCACGATGGCATTTTCGCCTCGTCCCAGAAATCGGATCGATTCTTTTCGGATGAGCGCCTGACCTTCGCCGTTGTCGTCACCATCCCCTGACGTCTCCTTGCGATGGTACAACATGGAGGGGGAAGACGAGGGGGAGGTCCTTGCCAATCGAAGAAACGGGGAAGACGATGGTTTCGACGTCAACCAAGCATTCGTCACTCCATCACAGAACAAAACCAATACTACAAGAGACAAATGATGAATGGAACGTGGAAAAGACATCATAATTCTGTAACACTAGAGAAGTGGGGCGGAAGATTATAAAAAAAATGGAACAGCTCGCTATGCCACCATCGATAACGCCGATGAAGGAAGGAGATCTGTGGCCACGACCGAATCAAAAGAAGAAAGAAAAAGAAATTTACAATAACCCACTAAGGAAGTGGTTAAATTCGTCCTGTTACGAACTCCCACAACATCTCGTTCCGACCCAAGCGAGGTGAAGCAAATCTTTCGACACAACCTACTCCAATATTTTTAATACAACAATCAAAAGAGTGTTGAAACGACGACAACGACAACAACACTTTTTCGTCTATCGTTGCAACAATCAATCAACCACAATGAAGTCTTCCATCACTGTTGTACCAATACTTTGTACCTTGTGGGTAATGGGCCAAGCGTTTTCGCCAGCCGTTCCACCGACGGTGCAAGTACCTTACTGGTCGACGACTACTGAGATCCAGCTGTCATCGTCGAATGATCATAACAACAACAACAACCACGGTGACGACGACTCGTCGTGGGATGATGATGTTGATTACGACAAGGAGCTTCCTCTAGATCCGACAGCCGACAAATCTCCTGATCCATCATTGCCATGGGATGAACCGAGCAACGCCGTGGAGGGGAATTCATTCCTAGAATCGGGAAAATTGGGAATCAAATTAGATCTTGGACCCATGAGTGACAAAGACGCAGCCGAAATCAAGGCTGCTGCCACGGAACTCATCAATGAGGCTGTAGCGGCGGGGATCGATGACATTGAAGCCTTAAGGAAGAAAATGAGAAAAGACGTAGAAGAACAACGTAAACGATTACAGTTGCAAACGGAGTGGAACTCACAAAAGGCTCAGGAACAACTCTTGAACAAGATTGATAGAATGACCAATGATTTTTTATCAGAAAATGCAATTTCACGGAAGTCTACCAAATTAGCCGCTGCGGCGGATCGGTCCATGGAGGGACGAGGATCCGAGATGGGATCGTGGGGTGTCTTGGGACAAACTGAAGTTGTCATCGGAGACGGTACCAGTGGCGCATCCCCCTACGGTGGTGGTGCGGTATCTGCCGAAGAGGAGACGAAAACAGCATTAGCACCCAAGGAGAATCGCATTGTGGTGATTGCCAATACACAACAAGATAATTTTGCCAAGCAATTGATCGAACCACTGACGAAATCATTACAGGAAGTTGTGACCGACCTCCAAGTCGAGGTGTTTGCACCAACAACCACTTTACCTCTAGGGGGCAACAATGCCGCAGCAGTCCTGGTCTTTTTAACAAGTTTAAGTGATGCATCTACCGTGAAGAATGGTTTGGAACGTTTGCTTCGTCGGACCATGTTGGGGAATGGGAAGGTGGCTCAACCACCCACACAACTCGTGGCCATTTCCACGGTCGGAACAGAACGCACCGACAAAATGCCGTATTCGTAAGTGGACAAAACTTTGATGTTATTCTATTTACCATCGTTTGTCAAATCATTCATTCCTTCATCTATTTATTAATTGTCATTTTCAGCATGCAAAATTTACTTGGAGGTAAGTTGGAAAAGCGCAGACAAATGGAAGAAGCTGTGATGAACGTAGTAAATCAGAGAGTTGACCCACCCGCGTTGGATTATACCATTTGTAAATTGGGTGAGCTCAAGGCTTCCGTTTCTGGAGCGTTTCGATTGGAACCCGGTGATTCACTCGATGGCGAGTTGCAGACGGAAACAGCTATCCAAGTATTGCGCCAGGCAATCGCCTTGCAAGCATCGGCCAGGAATGCAACATTCTCGTTCGTTGGTGGGTCCAACGGTCTACCAACAACACAAGAAGAATGGGACGAGCTCTTCGTAGCTTTGACTGGACCTGAGATTTTTCGCACTGAATTAGCAGATACGTCACCCGATGAATTGGGTCGCTTTATCGAATATATGCATGAATGGGGCAATCTACCTGAAAGTTCCAAAGCCTTGACGACACCGATTCGCGTCGTGACGGATGGACCTACATCACCAACTGCCGGTGTTGTGGGACAATCAGTTATGCAATTCTTGTATTTACCCACCAATACCGGCTCTCGGTACATGTCCAAGAGTGAGGAACGGGCCCGTGAACGCGAGGCTGGAAATCGCAGCAGCGCCAACAACAAAAGTTCGGAACAAACACTTGCCGTGGCCAAGAAAGCCAAAGAGGGTGGAGTTGAAATTGTAATGGAAGTTACCCGCGATAGCAAGGTTCGTGTGCGTGCACGTCGTTGTAACTATTCACCCGGCGTTATTATTAAGGAGATGACGGAAGAAACTCTTTTGGGGCGTCTGAAAAAGACATTGGATTACTGGGAAAAAGAAGGGCATAGGTCCAAGTAATCTCAGTGCAAATTCAAGCTTGACAAACCAAGACTTCGGCTAATGCGCTAAATAAGTAACTAAAATATACATACCAGGTATGATGTCATTCGTGCACCTCTTATCTTTTATTTACTTTTAGTCACCGATTGGTTCAGAACAGATGCTTTCATTTTCTCACATGAAGTATTAATTCACGACACGACGCGCTTCTTGTAGCGAATACGACAGTCACCCTTTGGACCTACTACCATGTCTTCATAACCAATGTCTGGCATTCCAGGTTCAATACGCTCAATCTCATATTCTCGAAAAAGAATACTCAAAATGGTCTTCACCTGCACAAAGGCAAAGTTTTGTCCCATACACGAATGCAAGCCACCACCGAATCCCATGTACGAGTACGGTTTTTTGTGTTCCTCGCGGGGGGCCGCAAACCGATCGGGGTCAAACTTGTCTGGTTCGGGGAAGGTTGTTTTGAGACGCATTGATACGGTCGGGCTAACCGTAACAAAGTCCCCTTTTGGGATAACGAACTTTTTGCCCTCGACCGTAATGGGGATATCCTTTTCTGCCCGACGCAAGATCATGATAAAAGTAGGACACATGCGAAGAGCTATCATGGCGTTGGAAAAGTAAATCATTGCAGCATGGCGGGTGTGAGACCATCGAGTTCCAGCGATTCAATATTTCGTCGTCGATACGATTTTTTAAAAAAAACTTACCTTCGCGCATGCAATTGTGCAAAAATTCCATTTCCTGCAAATCTTCATACTCCAAAGTTTTCTTGAGGTCGCCCTTGAGGACCTTCTTTTGTTCTTCTACGACACTGTCTACAAAGTTTTTCTCGTTTTGAATAAACATCGATGTCCAGGTGCTGCTAATGCACGATGTGTGCTGTCCGGCAAAGAGTAAGGCGATCAGAAGACCCGTCACTTGTTCCATGGTAATTGGTGTACCGTCCTTGTATTTGATATCCATAAAGAGTGACAAAATGTCGGTCCCATCGGAACGTTCGGGATGTTCTCGACGTTGTTCAATCACTTTGGTAAAGAGCTGCACCATGGATTCACGAGCTGCATTGCGTTTCTTGTGGGCTTCTGTTGGTGCATTTGGCCAAAATACAGTGATTGGCGTCAACCCATGATCCAAATCATGGTACAATTCTTGTACTTCCTTGAAAATATGCGTACGGACATCTTCTCCGTGCAAACACCGACTCGCCGTCAAAATGGTGAGTTCCGACAGGGCCGTCAATAAATCCACTTCACCAGATTCCTTATCCCAGAATTGATTAAAATATTTTCTAGTTTCTTCTTCAATCTTCTTTACGTAGGCCTTCAGACGAGACGTGCGCAAGCCATTGGCCATGGTTTGGAATTGGACCTGTCTATTTTTCTTGGATGCATCGTACACGATGCCCTTGCCAAAGACGGGTTGCATGAAATCATACACTTCGTTCTGTGAGAGAACATCATCCGATGCTTTGAAAAAAATCTCTTGGGCTTCCGGTCCAATGAGGTACGTCAATCGTTTATGAAAGATCTGAGAGAGGTACACGTTTTTTTTTTT
>Ga0051981_10000244_pt1 | contig 25455 bp, 19 predicted proteins | sample CryGey13umfilter_3_FD_59644 | JGI IMG/M metagenome (GOLD analysis project Ga0051981, IMG submission 59644) | Groundwater microbial communities from aquifer in Utah, USA - Crystal Geyser 4/10/14 3 um filter | ecosystem: Environmental > Aquatic > Deep subsurface > Groundwater | place: USA: Utah... | reverse complement strand
GACCCGTCAATCTCTAAGTCGTTCACGTCAAAAGATCCCGATGATTCGTCTGTAGAGCCCCTCCTAGTCCGAACTTGTATCGTCAACATACCATCTGCTTCGTCTTCTTCGTCATGAGTTCTAATTTTACCCTTCAGAGGCGGATCACTGTCGAGTTGTTTTGTGCTGCTTTCCCCAACGCCACCGCTTGTCTCGTCCCCTTCCGTAAAGGGCACGTCGACTTGACCTACCCGGGAAAGCTCCTTCCGTACTGCATGGCCCTTGACGATTTGTTTCATATCCGAAGAGCAAATATCCCATTTCAGCGCATAATTAACAAAATACTCGCAAAAAAGCCCACGTTCAATCTTTGACACTTTGTGGACACTGTCCGCGTATAGTAAGGGTCCAAAATCCCTCGAATTCAACAAAACTGTTGAAGTCCAGTCCTTCGCAGTTGGGTTGTAAGTGATCTCCAGACATCTTAGGGGAGGGTCGGCATTTACAGGTCTCCCCCCGACAAGCATTTCCATGCCACGGCGGACCATTTTCCTGCCTGTCTTTTTCTTTCCAGACGGCGTTCTAGCCATTTCAGCGATGCCTGCATCGGCTGATGCGGAAGATTCCGAAGGTGATACGGAAATCGCCTGCTTTTCTATTGAGAGCTTGTCAGTTTGAGAACTTCGCGAAGCACGAAAGAACAAATCAGACACGGGAAGAACGCCGTTCAGAGATTTTTTACTCTGGGCCTTTTCAGATTTCTTTGCAGCTTTCGGTTCATCATTTGTTGACGCCAAAGCGGGGGGAAACAAGTCATCAATTGACGGCAGCTGTTGTGTGGTATTTGAATTTTTCCCAGCGCCTTCCTTCAACCCCTTGGTATCTCTTGCCCTTTGAGCATTTGTTACTTTTTCACTTCGTGACTTCTCTGAGCTGACAGATGATCCACTAAGAAAATCGTCCCACGAAGACAGACCAGGTGCCAGTTCTTCGTCATCATTCACACCAACACCTGTATCTTTCAAAGGCGGCGGAAGTAACGATGAGTACGACTCATCCGGTCCTTTTCCACCCCTCTTCCCCCGCCCATTTCTTTTCGAGAAAGAATATGACATGTCGCGATTTTTGCCAACATTTGTTCTCTTCATGTGAGCTAATTTGTGCTGTTTTCGTGATTTCTTTGATTCGTTACGCGAAGGAGGCGGTAGAATGGAATCGTTTATATCCTCATGCTTTTTGTTCTCGTCGTTTGACTTTGGTTGCGATAAAGCCGAAATGGCACGCACTTTTGATCTTGACGACTGTCGTTTGCCGAATCCACGATTCCCATCCCCATTCTTACTTGGCTGATGTGATGCTCTGACTATTATTTTCCAATATCTTTGTGATTTCAGAGGTATTCGATCATTCGGCAACTGCAAATGTGGGCCGAATCCTTCGATTTGTTGTGATAGCAAAAACACTAGTAATAGCCTTCGTATTTCTCTTCTCCTCATTGCCAGTATTGGGTTGGTCTGGGTAGCCCAGATCCAATACAACCGTATTGTTTATCCGAATTTCTGCTGGGAATTTACTTTCTGATGATAAGCTGCTGTTTGACTGTGAGTTGCCGGCGAACTGTTAACTGTAAGGGCTGCCGATCATGAATGATGCTCGTTTTTGTGTGTTGTCGAAGTGGCAACTGGCAACAGGTCTTTCCCTCGGACAAATCATCTCTCAAAACTGATGTGAGACCCCTTACTGTTAGTGGTGTGCGTCACAGTCAGCTGTGAGATTTTCGTGCCACCTCGAGAGCGACGGCCAGACTGTGATACGGTACTACCTTCTCCGGAGGCAATACGGGACCGTTCAGATGCGGGTTCACATCAATGGATTTCGGGAGGGAAGCTGAGCCCGCGCGCAATCGGCACACCTGCCTTCCCAACGTTTCCGATGGGCTGATACGAATACTCCTCCTCTCTCCTCCACTCTCGTCCCCTATCATTTATTCCAAAGAAAGGAAGAGGACAACTACACCAAAGAGAGCTATCAGTTACCTATCATCATTATGGAGGCACAAACACCGCAAATTGATGGCGCATTTCCTCGCTTGAATGCGTCTCTCCTTCGACAGGGCGGATTCACCGATCGTTTGGCAAGCTTTGTGGGTAAATTCGAAGACAGGACGACCTTTCGGTGCTGCGACGGTGGTGTCATCACGCTCACCGATGAACAATATGAAGCGGACTCCTTGCCAAAAGACATGGTTGTCGAGATTATGGGTCAGACTGTCGAACCCGATGGACTTACTGTAAGTCTAATTTTTCACCAATAACTGGGATGATTGATTCATCCATACAGTACCGACTCCACGACATTGTTTCTCCTAACACGATCGATGGTCATTGTTTTCGGTTTCCTTCCTATCATCAGCCCTTTATTGTCAGAGAGTTATCCCAGGACACAGATTTGGCTTTGTACAACAATATGATTGAGATCCAGCACAATCCAAAATTTGCCAAGTTTTTTAAGCAACTCTAGGCCCCACGACGTCATGAGCGACTGGTTGGGAACCTCTCGGACCTCGGACACATACAAGTAGAAATCAGGAAATTTCATTTGGCAATGATTGAATCCCTTAAATGAGATGATAAAGATTCAATCAGGTTGCCTTTATCCTTGTTTCTGCCTGATTGTTTTTCTGGAGTGGCATGGTTCGTCCGCCTCGATAGAGAGCAGCCGCAGAAAGGGCCTCTCGACGAGGGGGGAGAAGTTTGTAGTCTCGATGCATAGTAAGAGTAGTAGATTTGATTGGAAATGAATCTCATATTCGTGCTTATAATCGAACCCTTCCATCTATTGACATTAATGTTCGATTAGTCGTTCCTAGACGTAGGAGAACAACGCGTCGATGAACTGTCGACGTTGCAAAAAAGTTACGTGAGAATTATCTTAAGCTTTGTGAAGGTAGTCAAAGTCGCATTCGTTTTCGACCAGCTGCCCAACCACCATCTACTCAACCTCGTTTCAAATTTGTGACCGTTTGATCAGCCCTAGTCACTCTATCCCGGGACAAACCCATCGATGTGTGCTCCTTCTTGGTGAAGAAGAATATTAGGATATCTGTTTGATGCTTATTGAATCGGTCAAGAACAACGCGTTGGTTCCATACACAACAAACCCATTAAAGAAAAGCCATTATGCTGCTAGACCTGTTAACAGAAGGTCGCATTTGCCAGCGACACGTCAATGAAATCAGTTTCATTAACGTGAACAAAGTAGAAAGATTTTTCGAACAATTTTTTTTGGGTATGATTTGGTTTTGTAACACGATTTTTCACCAATTCTGGCCTGCTTGTTTGGACCATGTTTCAAATGTACCGTTGCCCTTGTAAAATCACTGGTTTGACCAACAAACACGAAAAATCTACTGCCGATTCTTCAATTCGGTGACAACAGCATTATGATTCAATGTGGATGCTACTACTGAGTGATTATTTTTCACCATTCATATTCGATCGAAGTGGAAGAGAAAATTAATCGTAATGACACACAGTGTGTCGCCAATAGACTGTACACAGGGTATAGGCAAATCGAAGAAAATATGTGTACGTCGTGTACTAGGAATCAATGCAGTGGATAAAAGTATAATTGCATGCACCCTCCTCAACAAACAAATACGAATTTTGTAATATTGTCAACGTCTCGGGGATGCTCTCATACTTCCACGCAGAATTGTGATGGACGACACTCAAGCCACAGCCACATGTTTCTCCAAGGCTAAACGTTCAAGGGTTTTATCCGTCGATTAGATCGACCCTCAAATGATTTAGTTTAGCCGACTGCTAGCTGCGCTGCGATATTATGATGTGTTCGCCGTCAGAATTTGGGGGAAATCTGGAAGCTGCGCTACTTTTAGATCCATCAAAAAGATCATAAATATTTTGGGTAAAAGCCTCAGTTGATAGAGCAATTTTAAAATTCAAATGTTGTCGGAAATATCAAGAATGAGTAGAGTATGTTTTGGACGATGATCACGCGTGGATCGGACACTCAGCGGGCGGCATGAAAGAGAGCCAACCACAACGACAAAACATCTCGCTGCAGGCGGAACAAATCCTCTGGCGAGGAATAGTTTGTTGTAAGTGTTGGTCGAGAATATAATAGATCCTTGTATCAGACTCTGAATGGCGCTTGCCTTGTTTTTGCGAAAGAAGTCATCGAAAGCAAATGACAGATAAGGATAAGGACCCTAACGGTCGATTAAATGCGACAATCTTAGATCCACAACGCTGGGGCTGGACGGCTGGATCCGGTGTTGCCGATCTTTTGACTCCTCACGAGGTACGTTTCAGACGAACGCGTGTGATAGATAGAGGATTGTGAGGGGGGAGAAAGATCTCACTAGTATCCTCTTACGCACAGAGAGCAAGAAGATCTGGAACGAAGAAGGCGTTTTTGCGGTCGAATAAACGAAAACGAGAGTGGAAGGAGGAAGCAACAATGTCCATCGGGGTAGAGAAGGATACCGTCGCCAACGAACTTGCGGAGCGCCCCGCAGGCGAGAAACTACAATCAACAAAATCGATAGATAACTTGCAGCGAAATGTCTCGGATTCCGATACGTTACACTCCAAAAAAACGCCTCTGTCATCTATTCCAGCACCCTCATCCGCTACGGAGCTACCTCCTGAAAGTCCTACTGTTTTAGTTGCGAAAGGAGCAGCATCCACAAATTCAAAAAATGATAATTCTCTTATCAGCTTTTCGGCTTTGAAAGCTACGACGAAAGCCGAGACAAAGGAATCTCTGGATTGGTATTCTTATCACCGTGGTCGTGCGGGTCTAGAACGACGCGATGAGAAGACGGGGGACTTGCAGTATGATGTGCCGTACCCAACGGACACGAATCACTCTATTGACGAACCGAATTGGTCAAATGCAAAGATAAGTGTAAGGTTTCCTCTCGGAATGTCAAACGAAAGGAAGAGTTTTTTTCGTGAAACAGTGGTCTGGGATTGGATGGGGGAAAGCAGTCTCGTTGTAGACGCAGAGGCTCACGAAGGGGGTCCTCAATTTGTTCCTGGATTGATGGAAAGAACTCCTATTGAAATTGCTGGCTCTATAGCCCAGGAATACGGTTTAACTTTTCCAGAGACCATCGATCTTGCAGAATATATCCAAGGACAGTTGAGAACGTGGGTGCAACAAGAGGCATTGTACGCACCTCCAATGACACAAACAGATCCTCACACAGGAACAAGACGAGAAAAACCGACTGCTTCCATTACAGAACTGTATGGAAACGTAATTGGTATGACAGAAGGTGGTATTGAGGATAAACCCAACATAGGGACAGCTCAGCGAAGCTACCCTATACCGCGCAGGCATTCCTCAGTTGAGTCCTCGTCGAAAAAATCGCAAAAGTCGAAACCTCAAACACAGAAGAAAGAAACAAAGAAAAACGTTGTGCCTGATCAAGAAAGCATGGAAGAAGTGCGGCGAAGGCTACTTGCAGAATCTATGGAAGAGATAAACAAAAAGACTGCGGGAGAAGGCCCGACGGGTATGCTTGAAGTTCGGGAGGGTCTATCTTGTCATGTCTGCTCCTGTACAGGCGGTGTTTTTGCTCAATTTGCTTGCGGTCGACAAGGGCACTCGTTTTGCAGATTGCACATCAGGTATAAAATGGGGGTACCGCTCGATTCTGATCCAATATCTCTCGCCCATTGTCCAATTTGCGCACTTCATTGCGGTTGTGATTCGTGCACATCCACTCTCGAAAGACTTGCTGTTGAATTGAAAATTTTCAGTCTAGAGCAAGGTTGTTCAATAAAAGACACTCGGTTCGATGATTTATTGGAGAAGACGAGAGGAAATCGACTTGAGCCCTTGAAGAGAAATGTGGCTCGATCGAAACGAAGACCGCCCATAAAATCCCAGTCGAGAGAAAAAATAGTGGTTCCAAAAGTCCCTGTATCTGATCTCCCACGGGAAGTTTCCGAAGGTATTGATATCGATCCTGGGACTGACGCAGATTATGCCGCTACCTACACTGAGAAAGGACCAATTTTCCCTCCTGGTCTTTCGTTTTCAATCGAACCTGCGAAAGCTGACCGTGCGATAAAGACGTCATTTGCGTTGGAGGATGGTAGTGTTGATTTCTGCAACATTTGTAAAAAGATCGGAAGTTTACTGTGCTGCGATTTCTGCCCTCGTGCCTTCCATGCGTCGTGCCTCAAACCGTCCGATGTAGATGACCAATCGGACACTCCTTGGGAATGTCCTTCCTGTCGTGCCGAGAAGGCTGGCCTGGAAGAAGATAAGGTAGACGGAACAAAATCTTTAGAAAAGATTTCGGCAGCTTATGCGGGTGCTCAACGCGACTCAGGCCAGAACAGAATGCTGCTTTTGCTGGCAACAATTCACCAGATGCTGCTTCGTCTCATTGACTACGACTTCGGCTACATGTTTTCGGAGCCCGTCGATACAACGTGTTTTCCGGAATATATGAAGATCGTCAAGAAGCCGATGGACTTAGGTACAATATCAAAAAAACTAGTAGATGGAAGCTACAAGGAAATTGGGAATGAGTCATTGGAGACAGTTGCGATCAAGGCCCTGGAAGATCTCGAGTTGGTATGGAAAAATTGCTTTCTGTTCAATGTTGAAGGAAGTTCTGTGTATCGGATGGCATTGGTGCAAAAACGTCGCGCGAATGCGATATATGAAAAAAGTATCGATAATCAGGTCTCGGAGAATATTTCAATGAATTTGGCTACGAAGTTGTCTACGGCAGAGTTTGGGGGATCACGGCCGGCTCCTGCCGTTGGGGTCCAAAGTGTGGTTAGACCACAAAAGTCGCGCCACAAGATAACCGTGTCAAGACGTAACCACAATGGGCATCCCATTGCTGTGCTCGACCCAGACACACGAAAAATTGTGAAGATTTATTCTACCATGCAAGCGGCCGGGGCTGCCGTTGCTTTCCTATTTGGTCTCGGTCATAAATGTGAATGGCACAACTTTGATATCGAAACCGTTTCGAAGGTCAGAAAACTTGTGAAAGATGCACATAAAAACCCATCATCTACTTTGTTTGGCTATCGCTGGATTATGCTTGAGAATTTAAGAAGGGGCGAGGTGGCTTTTCCCAAGGAAGGTCCGACTACGGTCAGAGTCGCGTCGCCAAAGAAGAGTGAGATGTATGATATTCTTGCAATCAAGAAAACGGACGAGAAAGGGGCGATTCTTGGGGAATTCAAGTCCGTTGAGGAAGCATACCAAGATTTTCTAACAAGTTCATTGGCCGAATTCAACGGTGGTTTAAGCAAGGCTTCTTTTCAGGCTGAATACCTCGATGGAAACAAGACCCTACACGGGAATAGCTACTCTGTCGAAAATGCCAGCGAAGCCCCTCTATGCTCGCCTCCAGAGTCCGATGTTATGGAAACCGAGGCCATACACGCGAAAGCTTCAATTCCGGCCGAACATTCTGTAGTGCATCCAGAACGTCAAAATGAATCTGACATTGGGAACACGGTAATTCCGTCCACCAAAATTATGTCCACCACGCATCAGAGCGGCTTAAATATTCAAGAACCTCTAGTCGCTGGGGAAGATCCAATCGGAACCCTCAAAACGAAAGAAGATCCAATCGCAGTGGATCAAAATCTTGTTTCGAACGCCGACATGCACTCTACACAAGGTGGAAAAGGTTTGGTGCCTACCAAACGCGATGATTCTCTGATTTTACACGGTTCGAACGGGCCATCTCAAGAGTCGAATGGTGAGTAGGTCAACGTATTAGCAAATACAACCGTTTTAATTTGATGCTAACAACCATGATAAAAAGGTTGAGTGCTTTGATGGGATTCAGGAGGTATTCATAGCTACTACGTAGGGAAGTCCACATGCTCTTCATCTTTTCGTATTCCTCCTACGACCGCTCTGTGAAAGTCTCCAGGTAAAGAATGACAAATGATGTCTAATTTGTAGTTACCTATGTTTTGATACAACGGTTCGTGGAACGAACTGCGATTAAGACGGTTTGGTTTTTCCGAGCGTGAAGCGGTTGGCCTCTTCGAGGGTATGGACAGATTCACCAGCATCGCCAATTGTTGCCACAATTTCTTCCAGAGTTGCGCGAATTTGTTCCAATTCCAGAAAGATATGGCGAGCTTCGTCTTGGACGACGTCTCGAGCTACCTGTTTTCCAGTGTGGCGAAGCGTGTGTTCCATCAGTTTGAGTTTCTTGCGAAAATCTTTGAAGATCGGGTCCCACTCCGGGTCATCTCGAAGCATATGGTCGGGATATAGGCGAACCCAACGTCTCACTTGGTCCACAGCACCAATTACTGAAGTCTCTACAACCTCGATCGCAGGATGCTTGCGGTGACGCGATTCAATGTTCGAGAGAAGGGAAGTTCGGAAGAACCCTAGGAGTTGAATTTGTCTTTCTTTGGCTTCTTTTAAAGCCAACTTTCGAAGTTGCTGTGACATCAGACATGGCTTGACTTCCTCAAAGGAGTACCCAATCTTGACTTGGACAGCGTCTTCTTCGACTTGAGAAACAATCCACCTGATGTGCGTTTTCCAACAATCAGCAAATGCCATGCCTTCAACGGATGTTGTCATTGTCCAAATATAAGCCGACTTCTCAGAGTCACACCGACAGTATTGTGTTTGGTTTTGTGTTGCCAGAACCCCCGCTGCAGACGGGTCGGAGTTATAGAGAGATTTATCGAAACGACACGTCATGGTTCGGATGTGGGAAAACATCTCGCCACTGAATGCATCTTTTGATGATTCTTCTATCCATTCGCTCAAACGTACATCAGACCGACCCGACTTGGATAGCCAAGATTCATACCATTCTTTGTCACTTTTCAACATAAAAGTCAACACATCCTCATTGGTACAATGAAAAATTGTCTTCGAAACGAGCAGCTCCATCTTCTCCAAGGTCGCATCCGTGTATGGAAGCAGAATTACCGTATTGTCTGTCTCGGACAATACAGTTTTGAGAGACCTTTTATCCCAGGGGTCAATCACGTGTAGATTTCCGATTGCCTTGGCGATGGGGGTCAAAAATGGAGGTAGATCTTTGGACGGGGTATTGGCTGGTGCGTACGCGGGCGCCTCCTTTCCTTCTTCGTCGGGAATCGTGCTGATGACCCACTCTTTTTCCCTTTCATAAAGTGTCTTGAGGCTTTCCTGCGCCGATTGCAGCTTTCTATAATTTTCTTTCACCACCTTAGTTTTTTCTGCTGGCACCGGAAATAATTCTATCAGACGAAGTTGTTCAAGTACTTTCGCCAGCATGCGAGGAACCGTGGTGACATCTCGTTCAGGCGCAAAAAAAGGAAAGAACAAACGCAGGACAGTAACAACTCCATGCCATGGGTCCTTTAACGCGAGAGGCAATTGGCGATCTGCAATTTCTTGTTTCATGGTTCGGAAACAATGTAAATGACGTTGATACGAAAACTCCCCCTGCTGTTGTCGCAACTTGTCCGCCACCAACACGTCAAGGTAAAAATCAATCGAAAATCCCACACGCACCAGCACTTTTTTGGGCTTCAAATTCGTCGCCACCCAACGCCAATGCACGGAGAAAGCTTCTCCAAAGGGAATGTTAGTCTGCTTAACTTCTGTCGCAACAATCACTTGTTCATCTTCCACCCTGCAATACTGAATTTCCTCCACCCCTACCAGCACTTTAGTCGGATCTTTGGCAGGAGAAGTGACTGAAGACAGTGTACGGGGTGAACGAAATGTAACGACACGCTTCTGATTGTACAGTTCTTCGTTGTACCGTATCGGTTCCTCTTCCGTGGCTTCTTCCCATTGTCCGATTTTAATGTCGGAATTGTCTCTTGATGTAAGCCACTTTTTGTAAAACTCTTCATCCTTCCAGAAGATACTGTAGACCTCCGCTACTGTAGTAAAGGGGATAAATTTTCCCTTGATCAAAATGCGATCCATGGTTGATAGCTTTCCTTCCAATGGAGGTAGATCAATGCCGATGTTACTGGCCTCGTTTGACATGAAAGATACGTCTTGTTGCGCACTTCCTTTCATGGGAGATGCAAACATGGTATCCGCCATTTTGGATTCCAATGTCTATATTCACACAAAAAAGCAATTTCACACTTCCAGAGAGACTCGACCCCTTTTCCGTACTTCAACAACTTCCAATTCTTTTTCAAAACTGAGATGGAAAACTCATAAACGATTCTCTCGTTCGTAAAATGAAAATACAATGAGGCAAACAAGGTTGACGTCGTTGGTCGTTGGTGGCGATATGCTTTTTCTTCGTAAACAAGAGGAATGGAGGAAGCAGAAAAGGATTCCGAGCGCGGTCATGCGCGGGGCCATACTCTGTAAGAGTAGTTTTTTTTTAACCCAATAATTTATTTATCGACACCACCTTCGTCTATCGACACCACCTTCGTCTGCACAGGCCTAAAAAAAGGCGACGTGTCTACTAAATACCCCAACATGAATTGTGCGGCCATACTACGGCTAGTTTTAAGTTTGCCACAAAAACCAAACCATCAAGACGATTGATAGATAGAAAGGCGACAAAAGACCTATCGTTCGAGCTGAATAACTGATGTGAAATGTACTTACTGCACTTTTCTTTTCTGTTCTCGTGTTATTGATTCCGCTGAACCATCGCTTTGGAGGGCCTACACATACATACTTGGTTACCACTCCTATCAAAACGTAGAATGAATGAAGTTCCAATTTTTTATTATGAAAATGTGTGAAACACGGCTTGAGTGTCTTCGTAGTTGATGTGATGATTCCCGCGAGATGGCAAGCCCACTGTCAACGAAATCGACAGCGCTGTGTTTGGCTCTAAGTGTAATTGTAGCATCACACGACAAAATGCGACCGCCCTTTGCCATCTGTCTTGTGCGCGTTCCACATCACGCGAAATGCCTCGCAATGACCAATTTTGTGTTTTTTTGATACGGCACCGTCCCCCATCAAGAAGAACGATTGGCTCACCTGACAGTGACCCGTTGCTCCTCTTGTGGACGTATCGACAATAGACCTCCACGCATCACACAAAGTAGTAGGACCCATCACAAACATGTCATTGGGTCACGTTGCCTTTGCATCCGTCGGGAGAGGTGCGGTACTCCATTCTCTTGCAAGGATAGTAGGGACCGCTGCATCTGCACATCTGCCCAATCGCCGACGGTACTCGTCGACAATTAAAACTTGTACTGAGCTGTCATCGTCTCCGCTGACATCGTTTGTTTCGTTTCCTGCTTATGCGTTGGCTAAACCACCTCGCGCACAGATCGATGTCCAACCAGGACAGCGCATTGTTGTGGTAGGTGACGTTCACGGGGATTTTCAGGCCTTGAAACGGTTTCTGACAATTGCCGAAGTTTACGACCCTTCCACGAATAAATGGATAGGCGGAGACACAATTTGTGTCCAATGCGGAGATATCATGGACCGTGGAAGCCAAGAATTGGCGTGCTGGCAATTAATGTGTCAATTATCTCACCAAGCCGAAGCTGCGGGCGGGGCCTTGTCGGTATTATGGGGCAACCACGAAGTTATGAACGCCCTTGGATTGTTTCATTACACCGAAGGTGACGAATTTGAGCGCATAGTTGGAAGACCCTTTGATCTGATTTCGCCCATGAGGTCCCAGTGGCGTCGTCAATTCGCCGGCAACGAACCTCCTCGATGGGCCGCCTGTGAGCCTGGTGGTCTCTTGGCACAATCGTTGTTTTCACAGCTATCCGTGGCGGTGGTGGTTGGACGCACTCTTTGTGTACACGCTGGACTGACAACGCAACACCTGCAAAGTTACGAAGGTAGTCTGGAACGGCTCAACCAGGCCGCTCAGACTTGGATTACAACGGCGCATCACGGTTACAATAACAACACTCTCGACAGTAAAGTACCGCCGGACGAAGTGATACAACTGGCCAATTCCCGAGCCCGCATCGCATCGAAAGCTCTACCAGCTTGTTTAGGCGGGAAAGGAAGTGAGGCGACGTCGCCCGTTTGGATGAGAGACTACTCCAACGCAACCATCACACCGTCGGCTCAAACAATGCTCAACGAAATATTGAAGGAATTATCGGTTAGTCGCATTGTCATGGGACATACTCCACAGTCAATGATCAATTGTGCTGGCGGTGGCAAGGCTTGGAGGGTCGATATTGCAGCTTCTCGGGGCATGGGAGGTGGTACGCCCGAAGTTTTGGAAATTATTCACGGCTCGGATAACGACGAAATTCATGTCTTAAATCACAGTGGACGAGTACCCGCAAAGGAGCGCATGATGGATTAGACCTAAGTAGAAATTATTGTACATTACTATCCTTACTACTTACTGTTGATTCGAATGATAAGAGTATAATTTTTAATCCGCTTTCAGAGCCCCACGTCGTTTACTGTTAGTCACACCTTTTCGAAAGACGCTGTGCTTTCATCAGTGCAACTCCACAACGAAATATTCCTGGAGCGTGATAACCCTTGTTACTTCGTGTTACTTGCAACAATAATATTTCAAACTGGGCCAAGCTATCGAAGCAATGACGCGGATCGTTGACATCTTTTCTAAATGTAACGTGATCGAACGTTAGGTCGCAATTTTTTGACGTCGTAGTAACTACTGTAAGTAGGAGGATTAGAAGAGATGTCATCCCTGTCCTCCCTGCGATAATAGACCAATAGGGTTAGAAATAAATGTTGCTGCCGTGGTCTGTCACCGCCATGATCCTTCGCCTTCAAAGATACTTCACCGAACTTCAACCTGCGTTCGGCGAAAAAAAGCATGATCCTACCGCAACAGAACACCACCGTTCTCTACTGGATGACACAATTCCAGTATCAGGACATTTTCAAGATGAAGCTCGCTGTTTTCGCCTCCCTCCTTGCCTCGGCTGCCGCCTTTGCCCCCGCCAAGCAGGCCTCCACATCCACGGCCCTCAGCGCCTTCGAAAATGAGGTTGGTGCTCAGGTTCCCCTTGGATACTGGGATCCCCTTGGCCTTGTTGCCGATGGTGATCAGGAAAAGTTCGATCGCCTTCGTTACGTTGAGCTCAAGCACGGACGCATCTGCATGCTTGGTGTCGTCGGTTACTTGGTGAACAAGGCCGGTATCTACCTCCCTGGTGATATTGACTACTCTGGAACCAAGTTCTCTGACCTCGGATCGGGCTGGGACGCTTCTTTCAATGTCCCCGTCCCCGGTGCACTTCAGATTCTTGCCTTCGTTGGTTTCTTGGAACTTGCTGTCATGAAGGACGTCACCGGAGAAGGAGAATTCCCAGGTGACTTCCGAAATGGCGCACTCGACTTCGGCTGGGTACGTAACGACTTGGCAGCGATTTCACACATTGGTACCCATCGTTCTTCCATTTTCTAACTTTCCCCACTTCCCTCATTACACAGGACACTTTTGATGAAGAAACCAAGCTCAAGAAGCGTGCCATCGAGCTTAACCAAGGCCGTGCCGCCCAAATGGGTATGCTTGCCTTGATGGTTCACGACAAGTTGGGTGTCTCCATCCTTCCCTAAACAGTCTCTTTCCGGCAAGTGCGGGCGCTCATCGAGCTTTGAAACGTCGGCCCATCTCTGTAACAATAATAGTATAGACCGTCGTTTTCCTCGAATGTACCTATGTCTAGCCCTGATAATGTTGATGCCTACTACCTATGTGTGCCCGATTCGGTGGAAGTTCCGATCAAGGTTCGCAAACCGTTACAACTCAGCGCGCTGACCGTGAATCGTAGGGATAAAAAATTGTTGAGCGATCGTGACACAGTCAGAACAGCAAAAGCGTTTTTTCAACTCACAGATACAGCGACAAAAACACCACTTCTACTAGTCCAACGTACGGTGAGGTTGAAAGGGCGCACATTCTCTCACATCGGCGAGACCACACGTGCCACAAACCACACATCACACTCCATTATTTTATTCACGGGTTATTCACGAGACACACACACACACCAGTGGACCGTACTAACTGTAACAGCAAAATGCCACCCTCTAAGAAAGGACCCAACGCCAAAGCTGTGGCAGGCAAAGCCCTAAAAGCTGCCAACGAAGAAAAGAAAAAGGCCTCCGAAGTAGCCAAGGCCGAAGCAGCAGAGGCCGCGGAATGGGAGAAGGGTGCCAACACGCGCAAGCAATCACGCGAGACCGAGGCCGCCGCCAAGGCCGATGAGGCGGCACGGAAAAAACGAGAAAAGGAAGAGCTACTAGCCGCAGAAGAAGAAGCCTTGGGGGCAGGCGGGAAAGCCAAAACTGTGTCCAAGGTCACCAAAAAGAAGGGTGGGAAAAAGAAGGACGATCTGGCCTTATTAGAAGACGCCCTGGTGAGCGCAGCTGACAAGAAGTTGAAGAAGCAAAAGGCAGCCGAAAAAGAGAAGAGAGAAAAAGAGGCCGCAGCACTTGCTGCGGCACAGGCCGCCAAGTCCAATGAAGTTGAAATGGATCCTCTCATGGCCAACACCGAATCCATGATGATCATTGACGAACTCGTCGGCCGAGACGCGAACAAGGCACGAATGCAAGCTGAAGGTGCGAGCGGAATAGACGAAGCGTTATCTATGTTGAATGTGGGTGGAGATGGAGTTACGGTGAAATCGGCCAAGGGACTTTATAATAAATTCGAAGAAGCTATGATGCCTGTCGTAAAAGAGGAGAATCCCGGCCTGCGTATGACACAATATAAAGAAAAGATTTGGACCATGTGGAAGAGAAGTCCAGAGAATCCAGCGAACCAAAAAACAGACGCATCTTAAATGTTACTATTGGTGCTTTGTTTCTTCTCTTGTTATGAAGTGTCACTTATGATAAGGTGTCATGTTCTACTGTGAGGTTGATGGGTGGCCCAATACGAGTTGGATGGTATGGAAATAGTTTTTCGTTTTGATGGTGCAAAATTCGGTCTACGATAAGAGTTGACATTGTTCTTCCACACGTTCTACGTGGGATCGGTCGTTGAAAAGAGCAAGCTTCCTTTTGGTACATGGCATACTGTGCGGTATCTTATTCCAATCCACTTCTTTCTGTCTGTTTGTTTGTTTGATCGTCATGGGAGTACATTTGTAGCATGCAACCCTGGCTTGAAGAACCTCGCGGTAGATAGTTTTGTCCTTTCCGGCATATTGGTATCCTTTACCGAACTGATTTTGAGAAGTCAACCACACCTCATACACTTGTGTCATCTTAGAGGTTTATTCTCCTATTGATCAAAACGTTTCTCTTCATATACAGTAGCTCGACTAGTTTTTATGATAGCGTTCTATTATTTTTTATCCACAAAAGTGCAAAATTTACACATGATGTGTGGACTGTGAGTGACAGAGGATTTTTGAGTTTCACGAAAAAAATCTCCCTTCGCGTTTCCGTGGGTGTTCTTTCCCTTGACGCGTTCGTTTTTCGTCGACGACGACACGGAACAGAAAGAGCGAGACAACCTCGGTCGTGTTGGGATGGAGTTGTGACGACAACAAACACCAACAAGGCTTCCGATCAACATTATTCGACAGCACTTCTTTCTTTTTTTAGTGTGGAAGGAGGGGAGAAAACTTAAACAAACAACAAACAACATCGAATGGAATTATCATGAAACGATCTCGTACGATCTCGGATACTCGCAGAGACTCCGCGGGGAGTACGCCCGCGGCAACTCGTCGGGGCGAAGGCATGGAAATTTTGCACAACATCGCTAGCTTCTTGACCCTTTCCGACGCCGCTTCCTTGTACTCGTTCCCCAATATCGACGACGGTTACGAAGAAGCAGAAGAAGAATTATCGATCGATTCCTGGGCAATCGGCGAAGGATACGATCCACCATCATGCGGTAGTGCACTATGGGACTTGCGAACACCGGACACGCCCGGATTGGTGGCCTTATCACCAGGGGCTACACCGCGGCTTGATTACGATCGTCCCGAAAACAACAACGAAATAGGTGAAGATGATAATGATGAAGTGAATAGTCAAGAGGAAACAGAATATATGGAGATGATTTTACGAGAAAAACGGAGACGGTGGGCTCAGCAGAAACTAGCCGCAGCTGTCTTTGCGCATCCAGGTTCGCTTCGTTCCTTTTGCCTTGATGCGTATCAAGCTGCTGTGGGGATTAGACATAAACAAGAACAATCTGCAACGCCCGAATTAGATGTGCCATTACCAACGCAACGAAGAATGGCTACCCGTAGAACACGCCGGCGCATGATTATCAACGCAATTATTGATTTTGTTCTTCATAATTTACCTGTGTCTGTTTTGATTGATGTACTCGAGGCTGTTGGTGAACTTTCACTTGACACTACGTTTGCCACTTTCCGATTAACGACAAAAGCAATGAATGCCATCGTAAGAGGTTTGGTCCACGTTGTGACCACGGTCTGGGAATGCATCATCAACTTCAATCCGTTCCAGCTCCTCGAGACGGTGGTTTCCTTTCAATTTAATGCTATGGAAAAAACAAGTGAAGCCCTAGCGACGGGAATCCAAAGTGTTGCGACTGGGATGGGATCCGCCATGGGGTCTGCTAGTAACATGGCCCTTCATCGGCTTAACAATGCCAACCTCTCTAGCAACAAATCAGCTTCTACGGGATCATTACTCCACGATTCAGGGAACCGTCGACCTAGGACGAATGGTCTTGGCATTAACAAAAGATTACTCAAAAAATTGAGCAGTATCAATGACGCTGCTCGTGTTGTGAGCTACATGGAGTCAGGGGATATTACGGGAGGGCTCAGGTGAGTTTTCAAATTTATTATTATGCAAGAGGAACTGGTGATACTGCAACCCGAGCTGATCTTTGGTTTGGCCCGTACTCAGCAAACAAAATCGTCTGAAAGTCCAACGCATGATGCATTACGACGTGAGTCTGCGGCCCTTCGTCGCTACCGTTGAAATTCCCATGTCTGGTCCCGAAATTGGCTTCGGCGCGCAGGCGTCAGAGCCCAGAGAAAACAGCCCAGTCAATTTAGAGGGTTCATCATCGTCTTTCTCGTCAGACTCGGTCGCATCACCGTCGACGAGTCCCTTCATGTGTACACCACAATCCTTCCCCCCAACTCCGCATTCTCGATCCATGGTGATGGCGCGAGGTAGTAGGTTCGCAGACGACGTGGTATACTTGGCGAGAGATAGATTGCGCCTCCATGCTGGAGATGATAGCTTAAACGAGAAAACTCGAGGGATGGCTAAACTGCTACGCGAGGGGAAACGATTGGCAGTGTTTAATGCCAATGAGCTCTCCAGCGGTGTGGAATTGAGTTGGTACGTTTCGCGATCGGAAACTGTTTTGAATCTGAAGAATCTTCTTTTCTCATTGGGTCTTGTACTCTTGTACCTTTACTACAGTGGTTTTCACATTGCGACAAAAGTTGGGAACATGCTTTACGCAAGCGCACGGAGTATGGTTCCGGTACTTAGGAATTGGTACGTTACTGAGATTTCGCATTGCAAGCCGAGGTGTCTAGTTCATTCACTAATGGGTGACTGTTATTCTTGCTTTGGTCAGTTTTGTGTATTTTGAAATGACTGGTAAGTAACTTGTTTTGTTTATGTTGACGTTTCACTTACCATTCGACTGACTTTTTCGTCCGCCCACCTACAGTCCTGCCTCGAACACCCGGCCCCATGACATTACAGCAAACCATGATGACAACCTTGTCTATTGGTTTATCTACAGAGGAAATGCCAAACAATACACTAGTTGGCGCGTGGCAAGGTTCTTGTGGACTTTGTACCACGGGGCAAATTCTTGTGGCTGGACAGTGGTGCACACCTGTGAATCCCACTCTTGCAGCCTTCGCCGACGGAGCAACTGTGGGCTGCCTCGTGCGTCTCGATGACGAGTCAGCTGTCGACACGTGGGAAGGTCTTCTTGTAACGGCAACAGTGACATTCAACGTTAATGGAGTGCGCTGCTCGCCCATGGTTCCACCTGCTGCAGTCCTTCCCTTCGGACAGCAAGCCGTTCCACCCAAGAAAGACCCAGGTATCGTACCAGCTCCAGAGGTCGGTGAAAAAGCACCTGCGGTGTCTGCTCGACCGCTGCACCAAGATCCATCTCCTTCACCGGACTTACCTCTTCTTGTACCTGCCGCCGAAGAATTATATCCCACGGTTACGTTGCACAGTCCGGCAACTTCTGTACTGTGCCGATTCTCGGCCGAAGACATCCTCGCAGAGGGCAGGGAGGCCATTGGAGCTCCTACGGACGCATGTGTTTATGCTGTTGACGGAAGTGTCATTTTTGGTGAACAGAAGATCTATAAATTTAATAAACTTTTAAATTAAAAAAACTTTACATAAAGTCGAAACTCAACTCTCCATAAACTTGTTCGTCAATATCGGAGTACTAAAGCTTGTTTAGTGACATTCTCTACTGATTTATGGAAATATGAAAGCTTGTTGTGTTCCCATAAAAGTTTTGATGCGCACTCTGTTGGAGTTGGATTCGCACTCATGGTTATGATGGACATCGAAGTAGTGGTATGACATATCGAAACTAATACAGGGATTTAATTCAGAATACCGACCTAATCGGCTTACCACAGGAAAAGAAGAGATAGAGCGGAGAGGATTCCAGTGAAGGAGACAAGTAAACTTACTGCCCTTGATCCATCCGAATACCCAATGCCAGCCTTGGGATCCCAATAAATGTAATTCGCAGCCATGGCACTGTCACCGACAAAACTAAACGCGACTTTGTCGGTACCGTCACTAGGCGATGTAGCAACAACTTTGATCGGAATACCGTTCTCGGACGCCATCACTTCGACTGCACCGTCTCCATTCACCTTGGTCTCAGTGTAGTTCAGATCATATACAATCGCATCTTTTGCCCAAGTGAATTCACCGTAAGGTCGAATACCAGTACCTTCAAAATCTTCAGCAAAACTGATCTTAACATCTTCGGTTTCTCTTTTGCCTCCGCCCTCGTATTCAATCTCGACTTCCCTTTCGCTCACCACCGACGAAAGCAAGGCCGCGTAGGTGTCTTGCCGGACCCAACCATAACTATCGAGTTCAAAGTCGATTTTCATCTTGTTCGAGGAAATAAGTGCACCCTGCCCACTTTGCGAAATCGTGAATGTAAAAGTGGCCATCCTATCGAGTGTGGTAATCGAAAAGACGTATGTCGATCCGTCGTAAAGGCCGATCTCACTGAACTGACCAAACTCGTTCAACAATAGTTCGCTTACCACGATATCTTCTTTCCAGTCAAAGGCGCCATCCACACCAGAAGATTCTGACTTCTTGTACTCGACGATGCGGTCGAAAAGAATTTCATATTCGGTTTCAGTTTCGGTCTCCGAAGTGTCGGTCTCTACATCTTGTTCGTAGCTAACATTTATGTGAAGGCCAACGTCGTCCGTAAATATCTTAAAATTGATTTTGTCTTTCAATTTTCCCTCGGGTCCTTCTGTCTTTGTCTTGCATCCAAATTCAACCTCCTCTCCATCATCAGCCTCTGTATGTGGAATGGTCATCAGTACGAAATATGAGTCTCACGACATTTCAAGGCAACGTCAAGAAGTAGTGTGTTCTTCAACTTACCCAACTCGCATTCTCGCTCCGTCGTAGCTTGGAGATCATTAGATTCTAATCCTCTGCTCTTTGTGCTTGAAATCGATAGCGCCCATGTAGAACGCAATAGTGCGAGTAATAGAAACACAACTGTGAACTTCATTTTCAGCGGTGCAGCTATGTAAAGCAAATCAGAGTGGAATGAGACTCGAAAAAAAGTGAAGCCAATACCTTTCCGAGTCGTGGGCTGACTTTGGCCACGTCACGAATTCGTACTTTTTTGGAGAAAGTGTCGCAAGAAGAGCTGTTGTACCGATCCAACGGACGAGGATCAAATGGCCTGCCAGTCTTGACTGTGAGACTGTCTCTTGACGGCGGGTAGAAAGGAGAAAGTTCCGAGCGAAAGCGCACAAACAGCCAGGCAGCAGCCGATCAATGTTGCCGATTGTGAGAGTGTGAGCACAGGTGAAACGGCTGATTAATAATACGCTGTGCTAACGTAATATATTTGGGCGCCCGTTTCGATCAGATAGTTTTATGCACCCCAGATCAAACGTTAGATTAAGGCCAAACCGTAAAATTGAAATGACACGCTGCTACTATCCTTTCATATAAGTTAGCAGAAAAGTGACTTCATGTCATCAACGGTAAGCATCTTCAAAGAGCCTGCATCCCTGCCAACAGTCCCATCGAAGACAAGGCGTTTCTTTTCTTGTAGCTGTAGGACTCGTTCTTCGACTGTGTCTTCTGCGATAAATCGGACCGCTCTGATCGGACGGTATTGACCAAGCCGGTGAGTGCGGTCAATAGCTTGCATTTCGGCGGCCGGGTTCCACCAATTGTCAACAAGATAGACTTCAGAAGCGACTGTGAGGTTCAGAGCGACTCCTCCTGCCTTGAGACTCATCAGAAGAACACGGACGTTACTGTCCTCCCGGAAGTCCTTGAGAGCAGCGTCGCGAGACTGAACGTTCATTCCTGTCAAAGAAACAGTTTGTGTTGAGCTTGAAATGTGCTGACGCTCTATTTGCGGCCCTGGCATGACCCGTATCACTTACCACCATGAAGAATTCGCACACCCAATCCAATGTCCTCGAGTGATGGATCGCTGTGTAGTCGCCAGCGAATGAGGTCGAGCATATTGACAAACTGTGAAAAGACAAGAGCTTTACTACCTGGTCGAGCCTTCCGCATGGCTGTCAACTCCTGGACTAGCGCTTCAATTTTTGTCGACGTAGCGAAGCTTGCGAGATTAATTCGACGGAGAATAGAACCCGACGGGACGTGGGAAAGCTCCTTCAAAGAAGGCACATAAGACGGCGAGCCACTGCTTGTTGTGATATCAAGAGTCTCGTCATCGATAACGTCGGAAACTGTCTGGTTCTGGAGATCGACCGAGAATGGTGCCTGACAACTGGGACAGGGTACGCCTTCATCGTCTGCGCCTTCCCCAGCGCCCGCGATGTACTCGACAACGCAAGTTCGGCAAAAACCGGCTCGACAGCACGAACTTTCAACCCGTTCTGTAGGCAGCTCGTGGCAGATATCGCATTCGACAGATCCATTCGAGACAGGTACACCTTGGGCCGCAAGCTTTTTAGAATTTGTCTTGCTGTGAACAATTAGGTAAGGGTGGTCAACAGATTGGCGAAGCTTTGTCAGGAGGTCAAAAATGTGGGCGTAGTTATTGAGCAATGATCCCTCAGCAACATAATCGTCTGCAAAAATTAGAAACCGTTTTATGAGCATAGCCATGGTATAGAAGTCATTGATGCATGGAAACGGTTCTTACCGAAGCTTGCGCGAGTCTGAGTGTAAAGAGACTCGTAGAAATCTTTCTCAACGGGGTGGAGACGGATGGGGCGAATGGTTACGATACGAGGAGGTAGGTTCATGTCTTCTGCACGTGATTCCTTTGTGCGTCTCAACAGGTACTGATCCAAAACGTCGCTCTTAAGTTTGAACATGGCCCGCCGTCCATCTCCTGTGTATCCATCGCGCTGGATTGCGTTGAGAACATGCTTGTTGAAATGAGCGAAGTGACTGAACGCCCGATGCCCACAATCACGACAACGTCCTTCACGGAACCTGTAATGAATACTTTTGCAGCCACAACCCTTTTGTCGGCAAAAATAGTACGCCATCGGATCTAGCCGCAGAAAACGAATCAAGCTGTACACTGTGCGTTATGTGCAATACATGAGATAAACCGAAAATAGGACATTCTTGTATACCGACCACAATCCAAAGCAACTTACACTCTCCGACGCGATTCTGCAGAGGCGTTCCTGAAAGACACCATCGATGCACACTCGAAATTGAAAAGGCAGCAGCAGCTGTCTGGGATGACCGGCTCTTGATGAAATGCGCTTCATCTAAGACAACTCGCCACCAGCAAAAAGAGTGCAGAATGCTGAATCGAGCACCGGACATGGCTTCGTCCATCAACTCGTCCATATCAATGTCCCCCAGAGGATCAAATTCATCTTTCTCTTCTTCGGAATCATCGCCAGACGACGAGTTACGAAACTTTTTCTTACCCTTCGCTTTCTTTTTCGGCTCAGATTTCTTCCCTTCCTTGCTTGTGGCGGCTTCAAGTGCCTGTCTCTGTTTCTCTCTTGCGATATCTGCGGCATTTTGAGATTTGCCTTTCACATTGCGCGCAGGCTTGACAGTTTTCTTTTTTGTTACAGCCAACTTCATATGATGCGAGGTGTCACTCTCATCGCTAGACGGTTCGCCGGTGTCCCCGTCGTCGGTTCCAAAATTGCTCCCACTGCTATCGCTGTCTCCAGCACCACTAGTCTTCATACACTTTGCAATCTTCTGTTTTGTTTGATTTGAGGCGGACCGAGAAGGCCGTTTTCTTCCTGTGGGACTCACTTCGTCAACCACCGACAGATCACTTTCAGAGTCGTACATGTCATCTCCAGAAACGCCCAACGTTTTTTTGGTCGAAAGCTTAGTCATGGGTGGCTTCTTTGTTTGTTTCTTTGATTTGCCTTTTCCGCCTCCAGATTGGCTACTCGGACGCATCCCCCCGTGACGATTTCGGTCGGCAGTGCGCCGCTGTCGTGCCTGAGCTTCAGTTCTTTGAGCACTTTCTCCACAAAAATATTTGAGATGAATACGCAGTTTGTCAAGTTTGAATTTTCCTCCACAATTTGGGCAAGCAACTTTGTTTGGTGACATCATTTTTCTCCAACCTTGCTCGAGACATTGATATGTTGTGAGAATGATGTCATACTTGGACATCATATCAGCTGGCATTTCCTTATCGCGATTTGGTCCGTGATAAGTTCCAAAGGTTAAAGTCTTCTCATTTTCCGTGAATTTTTCAATCTCCGTTTTCCACTGATACAACGCAATGACAGGACAAACGATCAAGGTTCCAGCACGCGCACCGGCACGTCCCTTCTTGGGCATGAGTCGAGAAGAGACATCTGCCTTTTCCATATCACACTTCCAGTTTTCCTTTACGTCACTCCAGAGTGGTTCTTCCGCTAAGCGAGCCTCCAGATCTGGCGAAGAGGGAGGGTGTTTCACGCCAGGTTGGGTGTGTTGCAGAATGGGCCGGTTATCCAGAATTGTGGCAATGGTTTGCAAGGTTTTGCCCTGATCATCATCACATAGGTCAGTGACAAAACTGTTGATTTTTTATCATAGCTCCATTAATTGTGTGCTTACCATTCCCATTTCATCCGCCTGTACTCAAACCGTACACCACATGTAAGTACGAGCAATAAATAGTTCATCCACAATTAAGTCACGTAGATCAGTACATACGTACCAAGATACCCCCGCGAACATCCGAGTCCATTTTTTCTTGTTGATACATCCACGAAAATCCTTCACGTTGAAAAGGTAAAAGATTGGCCACCAGTCCCGGTGGTGACGGACGAAGTTCGCCCGTGAAGGCTTGCTGGACAAGCTCATCGGGCTGGAGCTCCTCATTCTCTTCCTCTCGTTCTCGAGAACTTTCTCGGACACGTTCTTCGAGTTTTTTCAAGTCGTCCTTGTTTAGCAGACGCCACCCACCCACATCGGATACTTTTTTGATTTCTTCGCTGAAGACAGCGCACGGCAAATGACGATAAACCCGGTATCCCGGTTTTCCGCGGAACAACGGTACGTGTGAGATACGCAATTCTCCTTTCGTAATGACAGAATCACACCTGCGACATGTCGATCGACTCGATACCGAGTACTCCACTTGGAAAGGGCGATCTTCCTCTTCCGAATCTTCCTCGGCAACAGGTAGGTCGTTCGGCGCAGCCTCCTCAGCTTCCGAATCTTCCGCCAATACAATCAAGGGGGCCTTGCCCTTCCCCGATTTTCGTGAATCCGCAGACTTTTTGGTCTTTGGGGCAATTGCTACGGGTAAACTAATCATATTTGAATCTCCTGCTTCCCCTGTTGTCTCCTCTTCCTCGTCTTCGTTTTTGAAGTGTCTGGATTTGATCACCGCGGGCTTGCGTCGTGGCACGGTGGAGGATTTCTTCTTGGCTATTTTCGGTTCACCTTTCTTTTTTTCTTTTTCTTTTTCGCTAGTGTCCATCATTAAGCCCCCCTGGATCGAAGACTCACTCTCACTCGAGACGGAAGGATCGGGGTCCGTTTCCGCCCTCTTGCGCTTGGCGGCTGGCTTCTTATCTTCTTCTATATTGTTCTTCTTCGTCTTCTTCCCCGGTCTACCTTTCTTTTCCTTGCTTAGATTTGGAGAAGGCGTTACTAGAGAGCGCCTCGATCGCATGACACGGCCCCCCGTCCGATGGGGGGAAGAAGAACCGTCCTCGCCGTCCGCCCCGTCTCCCATCTTTTTCACCATTTCGGGTGGCACGGTGGCTGTATCACTGTCCACTGGAAAATGCACGCGTATTCCATCACGTCGCACAATGGATACGTCCACGACTTGACTATCGGAATCGTTATCTTGCTCTTGATGAAACGTGCACCCCACTTCCAGGACACTACCAATGTGCTCATGAGGCTTTCCAGGGAAACAAACCGACACCAGATCTCCCACCGCGACTTTACCAGATTTCGTCGTCATTGTCGCACCGATACTACACGATAGAGCAATCCGAACCGATCTTCCGCTGCAAACTACCTTCAAACGATAATGATCAGGGAGATATTTTCGTATTATATCGCCCTCTTTTTCTTGTAACCTAAAAATTCAAAGAGATCTATGACGTGTAACAACAGTAACTGCAAATTCCCCGCCACGCAAGGCAGACAAGAAAGGGGACGAAGAAATCCGACGAAGAACGATGCCGCCGACCATGGAAAGGCGGCTTCGATGGAACCAACGCCATTACTCTTTACGATACAGTCAAAACTTCGTGCCGAGAGCCATCGAAAACAACTGGCTGGCTCGTGTGAACCACTCTCTCGCAAATAGTACTTCGAGTTAACAGTAAAGGTATCGCGCGTGATCGTCCCACGCTCACCCACCACTTCAATTAATTCGGTACCAACCTACAATCACAAACACAAACAACAACAACAACAACAACAACAACAACAACAGACCATGACATCGTCACCATCTCAACAAGTATGGCCTGAAGGTCGACCCGCTTGTCCAAACACAAAGGATTGGTCTTGCTACGGAAGTCTTGGTTGGACGCTCCAACAAGCCTTAGATGAAATGGACGAAGCGCAAATAGATGCTCCGCTAAACAACAACAACAACAACAACAGCGCGAAAAAAGAGGAAGACACCGTGGACGAGTCGTCCGCTGCTCTACGAAATGACGACGACAAAGATAGTCACGGGGAAGGGGAGGAAGAAGAACAGGAGGAGGAGGAAGAAGAAAAAGAAGACAAAAAGCCAGCACCTTCAGTGGGAACGAAAATAAAAGCTACATCTGAGATGCGTCAAGCAATCCTTGAAGCGCTCTCCACAGGACGCATGAAACAGGCACCACACGGAATAATCAA